>Ga0213868_10000539_pt1 | contig 35644 bp, 55 predicted proteins | sample PICome_9_FD_160087 | JGI IMG/M metagenome (GOLD analysis project Ga0213868, IMG submission 160087) | Coastal seawater microbial communities near Pivers Island, North Carolina, United States - PICO127 | ecosystem: Environmental > Aquatic > Marine > Coastal | place: USA: North Carolina...
CTTCTTTAGCGGCTTTTTCGGCAGCTTCTTTCGCGACTTTTTGAGCAGCTTCACTAGCACCTTTTTCGGCCGCCTCTTTAGCTGCCCTTTCGCCGGCTTCTTTAGCCGCTTTTTCACCAGCCTCTTTGGCGGCTTTTTCACCAGCTTCTTCAATAACCTTTTCGGTAGCTTCTTTAGCAGCCTTTTCGCCAGCCTCCTTTGTTATGGTATCGAGCTGACTTAAAACCTGTTGTGACGCTTTTTCACTAGCTTCTTGTGCGGATTTTTTCGCCGCCTGTTTAGCTGCATTTTTTGTTAATTGACGTTGCGCGAGTTCTGGTAATATCGCTGTAATTAATACATCACCTAACATAGCCGCCATCGTTTCAACGAGCATTTGCCTTTTGGCTTTATCGGCTTCCTCTTTGGCCTTTTGACTCGAATAATCGGGTGGTACGCAACACCCATCGACCAAGTTTGTAAATCCACCGTTATCTACACACTCATCGTTTATTGGATACACGGCGCAGGCTCGTATACAACATTCTTGTTCGTAATCGTATCGCTCGTTAGTACCTTTACATACCATATATCCACTATCATCTTCTTCACCCTCACCCAAGCACTGTTGGAGCATAGATAAGTCGAGTTCTTCTGATGGTCCGGTTGTAGGTACAGTTTTATCTTCATCTCCAATAGTATCTACATCTTTTATGACACAACAACCCTCTTCATTCGTGTCAAAAACGTCCGGGTCGCATATACCACTTTCGTTAGGTGGTATATCACATAACAATTTCAACTGACTAAGAAACTCTGCTTTATCCACGTATTCCGAATATTCATCTAAACCAACCTCCAATTTTTCTCTTTTTTTACGTTTTTCTTCTTCAATCTCTCTCAATTTATCAATTCCCGAAATGACCTCTAAATCTTTACCCTCGATAGTTCCCTTTGCTGATAATTTTGTTTTAATAATTCTATCCTTGTTAGGTTCCGAATAAAAATTTCTAAAAATGGTCAACCCGAATAATACTAAAATGAATAGTACGATTACAGGAGTAGCTCGTTTAGAACTCATTTGTATCCCTGTTATATTATATTCATATAAAAAAACTTAAAGAAATATCTTAAGATTTTATTAATATGTGGTGCTGGTGGTGTTGTCACCCATTTGAAAATACACCACTTTCATTACCGACGAGATACGATGATCGTCGTCAAAAATTTACAACTTCAGGTAATTTTTGTTCTTGGAGTTGTATGAAGACATACGCGTTAGACCATTACGGTTTATCTAGAGGGAGTATCATGTGTGGGCATATGGTGATGATGCGTAAAAAGATATATAACAAGATAGGGCATATTAAACCAGCACCAAAAAGACAAAGCCTGACACATTTTGGTGGGGATTTGACGATAGAAGAGTTCAGAAGTAACGCTTGTATCGACAAAGAGAAACCGAATACCATAATCACAACAGAGGCGAATAAGATGGTACTAACACAAGATTTCACTAAAAATCAAAAAATGTATGAAATAAATAATGCGAGCGGTGATTCTAATCAGTTAAAACTAAAAAGAGAAAAACCATTGAAACGAGAAAAGAATAACTTAGAATCCGTACTAGGTTTGGTTATTAAGCCAAAGAAGTAGAACAACAATTAGGGCATGCATTTTCAGTAAATACATATGAGCAATTTGTACACTCATTCAATGGTTTTATATTCCTTTTTCGCAGTTTATTATTGGAATATAAAATCAAATCTTTTATTGAATACACACCGTACATGATCATGGTTTCTAAATTCGGAAACCTCATCTCTACTTTAGGCAACCGCAAGCCTTATTTAACTTTAACATTGCCGAAAAACTATCAATCATGGGAGGTACCATAGTCTTCAAAACAGTTTCAAGTTCCGAGTCCTCGTCACCCGCGTCTATTTGTTCGATGACAGAGTAAATGAGATCAATGACGAGATCCTTCTTTTCGGGGCCTGTGAGTTTCTTTAACTTATTAACATCCATCATCAGAACAGAAACCAGCCCGCAAATATTATCCTTGTTGATACCGGTCTTTTTGTACTTATGAATGAGACGCGTAACACGCTCAACGATACGCTCATTTTCCTTCGACTTGACAGAGTAGGCCTGTAAGATAGCTTCCATTTTATATACTACAATATAAAAAAATCTTTAATTATATAAATGGTCATCGCAACAAATCAATGGATAGCTATCGCGGCCGTGTCATTGGGTATAAGTCAAATTGCCCTGAACATGAAAAATGTATATGAAAAAGACGACGTCAGTAGCTACAGTGTAAACTATGTATTGGCGGGTATATTATCCAGTACTCTGTGGCTCACGTATCAGTATAGAATCGGTGCTAACTATTCAGCCGCTTATACGAGCATTTTCTTGGTATCGCAGATATACATATTGCAGCGTTTGTTATCTAAACTCAAAACTAAATCACCCACGAACTAAAAATATTTATATTTATATATATAAATGAAACCATCACACATAATAATTATTATAACAGTAATAATTTCACTAGGCCTGATCCTGTTTTTTACTTTCAAATCCGATGACGATAAACCAGCTGATGACGGTAAACCATCTGATACGAAAAAGAAGGGTGAACTCACAATTACAGGAGACGGTACAGAATATTACACCATGAAATATAAACGTGAAACTTACATTAAAATGCCTGAAATATTTAAATGTGACATGGACGATCCCCCCGACTACTGTAAAGATACAGACATAAGGGGTAAATTTGTATTTGAATACGATTTAAATAAACCCAGTAGTGGTATAGGTTATGACAAATGCTCGGATGGTTCACACGACTGTTGGTACGTAGAACAGTTCGATGATGAAGGTACTTTAACAGGTGTAGTCGATAAAGATGGTGTTTCTATGTTGGATGTTATGGCTGATGATTTATGGTCCGATAAATGGGATCTTGAAAATTCCGATTTAGTAAAAGACGCCGCGAAGGTGATGGAATATAAAGATGATAAGTTGGTAGCTATAAGAAGATTTCGTGGACTTGAAATCGGGGACACAGTTACTATTAATGATTTAGAACCTGCGATATATTTTGCTGGTCTCTTTACATCTATGAAACTCGCTGGCTTGGAAAAACCTGAGAAAATCATATTGAAAGTTAAGAATGCTAAATCTAATTATGAAAAATTCAAAAAAGAAAGAATGCGATGAAAATTAAGTTAATTGATAAATTTTAGGTGAATCTAAACTCAAAACTAAATCACCCACGAACTGAAGTATTTTAACTTTTTCTTCAAACGTTATAGAACCCGTACGTCGTATTATATGCACGATGAGCATGCATATAATATACGTAGCTTCATATAGCTCCATTATATTACAAAAACAAATTATTCAAACAAATTAAGACGCCTTCGATCCTTTCGTCACGGCAGATCTCGCACTCGCCGCGGCAGAAGAAGCAGCGGAAGAGGCTCTATTTCTCATCGCCTTTACCGTGTTAGGGTTGGCTTTAGCCAAAAGATAAATACCACCGATAGTCATAAACACGGCGCCCGTAATACAGAGAATCACAAAATTCTTGGAATTATCATCGGGTTCACCACACTCCTCAGTCGTCTGCTGGAGCTGATACGTGAATACACTGGCAATTATACCCATAACACCTCCCATCATCAACAGGAAAGGTAAACCACTTTTCTGCTTAGAGAAAGAATCGATGATGTAGTATCCAACCAAAGTGGCTGCAACGGTAATCATAACCGTGAGTGTTGTGCTCAGAAACATTTTTCGGTTATCATACTTTTGGTCACCCTGAATAGCATCACACTTAAGGTACCTATCGATACCGATAGAAGCGATGGGTGTGTATAAAATCGCGGCACCGATAGCACCCGCGAGAACACCGATAGTGATTAAACCTGTGGGTTTACCTCCTAACTTATTTGCAACTACGTTAGTTTGGGTTGCTATGGGAGCCGAGGTCGCGGCAAGATTAACGGCTGAGGCGACAGCGTCTGTCATTATATTAAGATAACCGAAGAAAAAAAATGTACCGTACATAATAATGGACCCGACGAATCGTCAACAGATATTTTGGATCGTCCTGATCATCGTCTGTTTATACATTTTTTCCAAGTTCAGAACAAAACCACAGAAGAGTACTACGTCCACCGCAAATGGTGATTTACTCGTATTCGCGAACGACGGTAAAAAAATAAAGACTATGAAAAATCCAAATATAACGTCCGAACTCAAGGACTATGGTAACAATAAAAGAATGACAGCTTTAGTCGATGATATTTACGAGGGTCATCACGATAAGATCATAGAGAAGATTAAAGAAAGTGGTGTTATAATGGTGTTTAAACATAACAAACTCATTGTCAAACAGGGTAAAGATATTATCCCCACCGATCCAGGTGACGAAGTACCCCTGGGAACATACATATACCTCTTACTACTCATGTACAAGTCTAAAGAAAAGCCGAAACCGGATGTGAAAATATATTTAAACAATGATGTAAAATTCATACTGGAGCATGATATCGCACAATTATTTAAACTCTTAAAAAAATAAAACATAATGATAAATGAATAATCCACCATTAACATTTGTCATCAATGTAATGAACATAACCATGTTGATAGCTGGTAAATCGGCTGAAATGATGGTTCCCATGAATTTAGGGGCATTATTCACGGGAAGCACGATAGCACACTTATTTCCAAATAAAATGGCAGAAAAATATACTGACGGTAATGAAGCCTTGTTAAAAGTTTGTGATATAATAGTTCATTGGGTTCCGAGTGTGGTCTTATTAAACATGTACGGACGCAAAGTTGAAAATAGACACGTTCACGCGTCGCTTATTTTACCTTTACTTTATTTTTCATTTAAACAGACGAAAAACACATTCGAAGTTACGAATCCCATCGAACACACGAAGAAAGCGTATCCGGGTGTACCGTTATGGGTATTCGCTATGTACGCAGTGGGTGCTTTGAGTATGTATAAAAAGAAATGTTAAGCTATGCATTCTTTTTTATGAAATTTTGTATAGCGCGCACTAACTGTTTATCGCGCTTCACTTTAGGATCTTGCATTCGTAATATATACGTCAAACGATCGTTTATTTTAGGGCTGTCACGATACCGTTTTTTTGAGGGTGATATAGGTGTGAGCTTTTTTTTAGCCTGCTTCACCTGAGGTGATGTGGGTGGCATTTTTATAATATACGCACATTATTATTCCTCCTTCTTGCTCATAACTCGGTTATACACTTTTACTGCGACGACACACGCGGCAAATCCCGTGACGGCACCGAGGAGGAAGGTCTTGGTATCACTCATATTTTTATGTATACACATTGTAAGATACCTTTAAGTAAAATGCCTCAGAAAAAAAGTTTTTTTACACTCATAAGTAAGCGTCCAAATAAGACCGCACAAAATAAGATAAATAAATTGGTCAATTTATCTAATTTAAAAACGAACGTTCAACGGGAATTGAATATCCTTACCCCAAAGTTCGGTCAGTTATCACTCAAATCAAGGCGTGAGAAGGAGCTTGAACTTGCCAGGAACATCATTAACCGGGTTCGGCGTTCAAGTCCGGTATTGGAGAGACGAGTTGATAAAATGATGCGTAAAGAGGGTTATCAACGGCTCGACAAACGCAAATCCAAATCCAAATAAACAAAAATCTCAGTGAAATATAAGATGCCTCTCACAGATGCTCAAATTGCTCGAAAAGTTGGGCAACTGCGTAGAACAGAAGGTCAAATCTATGCACCTCTCAAATACTTCAGAGGGCTTGGGACTCTCAAGGAGGTTGAAACTCGTTACAAGAAGATGCTCAAAAAAGACTACACCAAGTTTAGAACGGACGAAGGACGAAGGACGAAGACTTCCTCCTACACCCAAAAGTTCCGGAAAAGGTACGGCTCAGATGTTAAGTCGTTGCCAGATATTGCGAAGGCTACTGGCCTTCCTTTAAAGACTGTCCAAAAAATCTATAACAGGGGACTCGCTGCGTGGAGAACCGGGCATCGTCCGGGAGCTTCTCCACAAGCGTGGGGGTACGCGAGGGTTCATAGTTTCGCCACTAAGGGGAAGACTTATTATACGGCGGATAAGGATTTGAGGTAGAAGTTTTGAACGCGTAAGCAGGTACCGAACCCTTCGGTGGTTTTTTGCAAAATATCTTGCAGTCACAACAATCCCTTACAGACACGAGTTGCTTTTTAGTCGCGTAACATCGTGTCGGTAACATAATATCTTTGGAGAGATACCTAATTAGCTGGTCTGTGAGTATCATCCTAATATAAAGGAATGAAATAATATAAAAGAATACCGTTATGGGAGCAGTTTGGGAAATTCTAGACTTTCTGGCTGGGGTGTGGTCAGTGATAGTTTTAAGCTTAGTACTGGACAGCCTAATTCAACAATTAATAGGATGGAGATAATTTACATGTTATTAAATTTATTAATCATTCTAGTGACGTTTAAAAGTGCCTGACAGTTCAGTCCCTGATCCATCTCTTTCCTTTTATTGTACATGGTTAATGCTGAATCTGCCATATCTTGGTCAGGAATCATCATACGCACGACCATCCAGTTGGGGACGATCATGATTCGGTTTATTTGATGAATCTTTCCACTTTTAAAATTGATAAAAAGATGGATTCCGTTATCACATGCACCGTAATACATCTCAGCGTACCGAACAGCGTCAAGAATGAATGAAGTACTACTATTTTTCTTCACCTCTATACCAGTTCCATCGTGAAGTTCGGCATCCTTATGCCTGTCCCTTTTGTCTTTCCATCCAAGGATTTCTGAAATCACCGGTTCGTAATTGTTCTTGCGCAACAGGGTTTTAGATTTCTCTATCTCATTGATACTCTTTGTGATAGAAGTTCGTAGTTCTTCATCACCGACCCAATCGTAGATTTCCGTGTGTTTGTATGTCAGCTCCATGTTACTTGAAAAATAGATAATGTCACGGACTTAGGTTTATTTTGGATACGGATAAAAATTTACAAAAATAATCTCAGCATATAATAAATGAACTGGATCACACCCTCTTTCGTCGCGATGTTATTCGGTAGCGCCGGATTTATATTTGTTATATTATTCTTAATCGACTACCTCACGCGACCTAAACCCGAAGAATACAGCTGCGGTAAAAAAATGTAAATACATATAAATGGTTCACCTCGACCGAATACACGAAGAAATACGTGTCTTAAACCTAAAACACGAAACCTTGCTCTCGTTTCGTGTTTTTGTAAACTTTAATAAACGAATGGATCTATTTAATGGGATCGAATTTGGCGCTTTACCCGATCGCGTTAAATTGACGGATGAAGAAAAGATTGAAAGAGAATATCTTAATAAATATTTTAAAACACTGGAGGAGTTGTTTCCAACACTCGCGGCTAAATGGAATCGGAGGAGTGTTTAAGTCAATTAAACAACAAGGTAATACTCAATACATGATAAAACAAATTATAGAATTTTTGTCAAAAACTGAAAAACCTTTACTAGGGCGATGGTCCTTAAAAAAGTGTAACGAAATATCAACATCCATAAATTCCGTTTACCAAAATAGGGATCACTGCGGTGACACTATATGTAAAAGTCCTAAAAAGGCGTCTGACTATACAAAATCTAAGAAGTGATACCGACGTGTCGCATTTGATTCTCCTCATGATCGTATTGGTCCGGATCGTAAAATATAACATGCTTCTGTTTCACGGGTGAAGTCTTCGCACGTCGCGGCTTATTCGACGACTCGTATGGGATTGAAGAATGATGAAGGCATATACGAACCTTTCCATCCGAATTTCGCTTATATCCAAACGTGTATTCAACCTCCGAAATCTCGCCGGTCGTGGCGCATGTAAATTCATACGTACCCATGGCGTGTGCAACGTCTGAGTGACAATCGATTTGGTGGTTCTCGAAAACGACCTTACTAAATCCCTTTTTCGCGTTAATGGCGAAGCCGTGATCCTCTTTATAACCGCTAATTACAGCATCATTTCCAACGAAATACGACATAGCATCATTCGCAGTTGGACGAAACTGACGCTCTGCAGCCTTCGTAGGTTTGAAGAGTACGTTAGAATGACCGTATCCATATAATTCGCCCGCACATTCACCCGCGAGTTTCACGTAATCACCGCCAGTCAGAAAAGAGTTAGAAATATCCACAATAGACTGCGCCCATAAATTTTGCGCCTCAATAACCTCACCAAAAGTTACATCTCCAGTTTTAGAAATTTCATCTATGAGTTGGACAGCCTCATTTAATACAGACCTCTGATTTGCATCAGGATCGTATTGATCTGGGTCATAAAACATGGCATTACTACGTTGTTGTGTCACAGGTTTCATACGAATCTTTTGATGCGAAAACCCGCGTGCGGAGTTAATCTCTGTGTCGTATTGATCGGGGTCACATATGGCGTGTATTTTTACATTTCTACGTACACGTGTAGTAAAAGGAGCTCTGATAGCAATAACGTTCATTGTAAAGTAATATGCACTCAATCTTTTAATATACATAACATTAAAGAATTAATACTCGTAAAATATAATGGATCCTTCTAAAATTCCAAAACATATAATACGTATACTCCAAGACAAGGAACTTTCTATGTCGCAGAAAATGGTCGCGTTTACGATGCTCATGCCAACGATGCCACCCGACCCCAAAAACGATGAAGCGTGGAACGTCAACGCAGGTGTTGGTAAGGATATTTTAAAGCTTGTCAATGATAATAAAATACGTTTAGGAAAATTTGATGAAAACTTTATGCTAGAGATCGTCGAGCTCTAGGACTTCTTTGCCAGGATTGGTAAATCAAAATACCGGTAGAGTCTACAATTTCTATATCCTCTTCGTGATACAATCGCGTCCAAATGTTCTCTATACGTGCGTGTAAATTATCCTTCTCAGGTTCACTCAAATTTCTATACTTTTGGGAGCTTACGGTGGCGAGTAACAGTCCTTTATAGTCTTCCAACTCGGTTATGATACCGGTAAACGAATTACCATTCGTGTCATTTTTATTATAATACGAATCCAACATCTGTAGTATGTTATGCACATCATACAAACGTTGAGGAAAGGGTGAGTTATTGGTTGTTAAGATCATTGTTATATACAACAGTACTTAAAGTTTTATATTCCTTTTTAATTACATGGAAATTAGTTTGACCAAAGTGACGAACGGAATATACGATGTACACGTAATTTCAAATGACGAATATATAGGTCCCACGATTGCACGAGGTCGTGAATGGGATGGTTGGATGCGTGGAGATATACGAAGATGTCATAAACCAGACACAGAAATTATAGATGTCGGTGCAAATATAGGATATAATACACTCATGTTTTCCGATTACGGTCCAGTTGTATCATTTGAACCCGTGTTTCATGAAATAGTAAGTTTAAACGTAAAAAATAATTCACTTAGATACCCCGTTCAAGTTATTCCCTGCGCTCTCGCGGACAAAAAATCTGTTTCTGAAATTCATATCCCGTCACACGGTCAATCGGAAACGCTCATAAACTATGGTGGAACAACTTTTAATCCTGACGATGATTTAAAGGGTGAAGGTGTGAACGTCGCGTGCGAGAGATTGGATGATATCTATACAGGCATCCCATCCATCATAAAAATTGACGTGGAAGGACATGAACTACAAGTTTTAAAAGGGGCGACAGATACAATAAAGAAACATAAACCAGCTTTACTCGTAGAAATACATGGATTTTCTGAAGATAATGAAGTGCATACATACATAAAGTCACTCGGGTATGAATATCCGAAGCCAAGACCGGAAAAGGTTTATTTATACGAGTTTACAAAACCTTAACATATACTGGTCGTTCGGTTTTTATAAAAAATAATCCAAGTTGTATAATTTTTTTTGTAAATTTAGATTTCACTAAAATAATACTGTGATCTATATATTTATTTGACATATCTCTATGTTTATTCAACACTGATCGTGATCGCATGACGCGTTTTAGAGATACACGGTTACATTCTGTAGCATCCAATATCATTTGAAGCTTATTTTCACACCCCGTGAGAACCCATGCATCCATGAAATGTCTATCAAGATCCATTTCATTCGTGTCATCCGTAAGTTTTATATGAAACGGGAATACCATTTATTTACTTAAACATAATATTCTTTCTCTAATTAATGTTCCCACTCGGGGATGCAAAATACATAATCGCGGTGTGTATGGTAGGAATTGTTCGCACATTAATGGATGTTCGTGAAGATATAAATAGGTATAAAAAGAAAGATGACCATTAGAATATATGCACGCGCGTGCTATATTTAACACCCTTCGTGATACGGGTCCACAATATTTGGTGAATACGTATAAATGGATTAAGATGGCGGTGTGGGACGCCCCTTATACTATTTTTCTAGATGTCGATCTGGAATACACAAGACTTCGATTCGCGGAAATGAAGGAGATGTCAGAATTGGAAAATCAAGAAGATGGAGAAGTCGAAGACGAATCTGAACCGGGTCAGGTTAGATGGTACAAACGAACCCTAAGTCAGCTTCGGAAACGTGAAAATGCAACTACACCCATTGATGCCTGATTTCTACGTGAGTGTGTATTCACACGAATTCGCTCTTGCGTTTTGTCAAGCGACCGCGCCCCTCTGCGCAGACATTCAGCGTAAAATTTGGGGAGAGGTTCTTCATCACCCACACGCTATCGATCCTCCGCCTGCGCCGAGAAAATGTCCCAAATACTACGCAATGTCATCGACTTCATTGCCCCGAAACCTTTTCGATCAAACCTAGATTTTCTTACAATTATGAAAAATTACACTGTGGTGGAAGCTACGAATGAGTGTGGTGAAAAAAGATATTTACAAATTCCAAAGCACGATCCGATGGATATCACGGAAAGGCGGGAGAACTTAAATTTTCTCTATAGAAAATGTAAAGAAATTCTTTCTTTTCTATCGAGAAAAAGAAGATATTCGTACGAACACGAAAAATTTGATAATCTTTATTTTAAGGTCGTTGATTTAAAGCAAAACATAAAAGACGCCTTGAAACAGGAGGATGAGGGGGATTCTGTGATGCGCTTTTACGATTCTTTTATTAAGCTTCGTAGGGAGGCTCGAGGTTCATTCTCCTCAAGTAAAGATTTAAGTATTTTATAAACCTAAGTCAGATAAACTTGTGTGAAATTTCATGCCTTTAAGATGGATAAATTCCATAAACTTTTGGAACTCGTCGATAAGAACTCGGATAACATTCCGGAAGGAGATTACGTGAACATATGCAAACTCATCAAAGAAATACACGACAGAGTGAAACCACCATCGTTTTTACTGAACCACAACGAGCCAATGACAATGCCTCAATACGAACCTACGGGTATGGGTGAAGAAGAATTGGGATCGCTTCGTCAATTTATTGAAGAGTTGGATGCGGAATGGGCCGCCACGGACAATGAACCAGGTACAAGTAATACACAGACAGATACAGTTCACACAGAACTACCAAATGGAACGATGACTGTTGAAACACAATTCAACTTTATACCAATTATCCCACAATCGGATGAATACTACCACCCGTATTATTCAAATATGTAAATTAGTCACATAATAGATCTATTTCCTTTTCAAATGTATGTGACAATAGTATAGTTTTCAAGTCTCTTGAAAATGTAATAAATAATTTTGGAATGTCACCCCATAAACGCTCGTTACTCACAAAATCGTCTACACACCCTTCTTTTAATAACGGCTCTAAAAGTGTCCAATTCGGCTCGTTATACTTAATCTTAGTACAACCCCTAGCAAATTTACGTGCGTATATGTACCAAGCAGCTATACTTTTGTATATACGTACAGGCTTTTTACCCTGTTGTAAACATATTCTTAAAGATGGAACAACAAAAGTGTGAAATTTCGTGAACCCATCCATACATATTCTTTCAAGATCATCTGTATTTGAACCACATGAGAAACGTTCTTCGATTTCATCTACATAATCATTTAAATCAAATGGAAACTTTCCTTCTATAGACGGAACTATTTCCTCTTCCTGTAATTTTTTGAAATGTTCTCTGTGTGTATCATTTTTCATGACTTGATCGAATGTGGTATACCCAGATAATACACCCAAATAAGCTAAAGATGTATGCCCTCCGTTCAAAATTCTAATTTTTGTTTCCTCGTACGGTTCTATGTCATCGGTAATCGTCACACCCACTTCCCCTAAATCTGGAAATTCTGAAGCAAAATTGCGTTCGATGACCCACTTAGAATATTCTTCTGTCTGAACAGGGGTTCTCCCATATCCTGGATACACATGTTCCACTTCATCACACAGTTTCATGGTAGTTCTAGGTGTAATTCTATCGACCATACAACTCGGAAACTTAACGTTTTCACGAACCCAATCTACCATTTCGTATTGATTTGTCTGATAAAGATACGCCAAAAATTGTGTCTCTAATGCAACGCCATTCTGTCTCATGTTATCACATGTCAGAATTGTGATTGGATTTTTTCTGTTTCGTAAACCACATGCCAAATATTCATATAGAGGTGAACCAGGAGAATAACCACTCTCTGTAACTGTTATAGTTATCAAATGTACACTGGGTAAAGTGAGTAAATGCTTTGCTATAGTTCTGTTTTTTGTCCAATCTATAAAATCTAAATGTGAACGTACTAATCTATACTTCGAAGGTGTCTTGACGATATAATCGTCTATTTCCCTAAAACCCTCGTTTCGCAAATTGACCGCTACTATACCCCACCTAAGATCTCCAGTCTTCTGCATGTAATCGTCTATATACATGGCCTGGTGTGCCCTGTGAAAAGCCCCATACCCAATATGTACTATCCCCGTTTGGCACTCGGATTTGTCGTATGTGGTTCGTAACATATATTGATTACTGGAGTATAATAATATTTAATTACGTTAATGTGTCTTAAAAAAAACGATTGTTATAAATAAAATGAGTCTTCACATCATCATGGGTAACATGTTTTCGGGTAAAACGTCGGAACTTATTCGGCGCCTGAAACGATTGAAAGTCATAGGCCGTGAGATACTCGTGGTAAACTCCGCTAAGGATACGAGGTCAGAAGAACAGGTATTGAAGACACATGACAATGTAAAGTTTAATTGTCACAAGGTATACGACTTGTTTGATCTTTTGTACGATAACGACGAATTTGATAAGGCTGATATAATAGCCATAGATGAGGCACAATTCTTTCCCCGTCTTCATAAGTTTGTACAGATGTGTTTATACATAAACAAAAACGTGATTCTGACAGGGTTAGATGGTGACTGTTTTCAACGAAAATTTGGTGAACTGATCGATTGTATTCCTCTCGCGTCGGAGGTCACAAAACTTTCGGCCTTATGTATGCGGTGTAAAGATGGTACACCTGGTCCATTTACTAAACGATTTGTGGATAGTAGAGAACTGGAACTCATCGGTGGAAGTGATATGTACATGGCGGTGTGTAGAAAGCATATTTAATGTATATCATTTTTCGTGTAACAGTGATATTGATTCTGATAACATCTGTAATCGGATTGTTCAGTTTTACAGTATAAAGTATTGTCTATGCATGATTTATCACCCAATGTACCAAATAAATGATCAAATAATGGAAGTATTATGTTAAAATTATACTTTTCCCCCTTTTGAGAATGATGTATCGCGTGATACTTCCATAAATAATCATAGATCGGTCCTACCGGAAACATTTGAAATGTGGGAAGACCTTCCTTTATTTTTACAGTTTGATCATATTTATGAAAACGAGTATGCCAATTATTCCACAAAATGTTATGTACCAATACAGATAAAACGATGGGTACAGGTGCCATAAACTTTGATAGAATAAGCGCTATTATTATAAATGTCAATGTGGTCGACCACCAGAAATACAAACCATTCGTCTTTGTTTGACTAAGAGTCATATCTATGTTTACATGTTCGTGATGTCGTAAATGATCACGCGCTGTTGATGCTAATATTTTACCTATTAGGGGAATTTTTTCAAAAAATTCCGGATTTCCATGCATCACAAATTTATGTAACGACCATTCCATGAATGATGATAAAATGTAAATTGATATGATAAGAATAGCTATATTCATCTAATATACATACTGAAAAAAATCCGTTATTTAAAAAAATATCTACTATCAGGATGCACGTGGTATTACAACCCAGTCCCTCTGTAGCCCATAAACTACGTGTCATTTTACCCGACAAACGCGCTATCGATTTTGGTAAAAAAGGTGAACAACACTACATAGATCACGGAAACCCGAAGTTAATGCGAGCACATCTCATTAGGAAAGGAGCTATCATTCCTAAGGAGCTGCGAATTGAAACGGACCCGTTAGAAATACATCGTGGGATGCTCAGAATAAAAAAGAGTGAAAAGGAAGATTGGGAAAATTACCTCGAAGAGAAATACTGGGAACGTTGGCTTTTATGGTCTTATCCCACATTAACAAAATCTAAAATAGCTATGACAATGGCACAAGGTATTCTCTTCATGCCTACGGCAGAAAGTTTATGGTTTTGTGAGGATAATCTTATTGACCTGTAGACCCGAATCCACCCGATCCACGTTCTGTGTCTTCAATAATGTTAATTTCTTCGATAGGGGGAGTTTCACAACGCTCTAGTACAAGTTGCGCAATACGATCACCCTTCTTGATTTCAAAGTCCTTCGAACCATGATTAAATAGAATGACCTTGATTTCACCGGTATAATCAGGATCAATAACTCCTGCGCCTACATTAATACAGTGCTTCGCAGCTAGACCCGAACGGGGAGCTACGCGACCGTACACACCCGGGGGAAGAACTATGGTGATGCCAGTGCTCACTAAAGCTCGCCCCGCCTGACACGGTACAACCGCAGCTTCGGAGCTATATAAATCATATCCCACAGCACCATCAGAACCACGACTAGGAATAATAGCATCGAAACACAACTTCTTGACCCCAAGGGACATCTGATCATTTATACTCTCAAATCCTTAAGTTTAATTATTCTAAACCACCACGCAACCTAAGAACGAGATGAAGTGTTGATTCCTTTTGAATGTTATAATCGGCGAGTGTACGACCATCTTCAAGTTGCTTTCCCGCGAAAATGAGACGTTGCTGATCGGGTGGAATACCCTCCTTATCTTGAATTTTAGCTTTAATATTATCGATCGTATCTGATTGCTCAACTTCTAAAGTGATAGTCTTTCCGGTAAGTGTTTTCACGAATATTTGCATACTACTATATAATAGGATTATTTCTTAAAGTAACTCATCTTAGTGTATTTGAAGTACATTAACATGGGAAGAAATGTCTGGAGTGGGGTTCGAACCCACGCGTGCATAGCACAGACGATCTTAAGTCGTCCTCCTTAGACCACTCGGACATCCAGACTTTTATGTCCAGTACGGGGATCGAACCCGTGGCCACCAGGTTAAAAGCCTGGCGCTCTACCAACTGAGCTAACTGGACATACTCGTTTCTTATTTATTACAGGATTAAAATCTTTAAGTATAATAACAATGAACAAACTCTTAATTCAAAAGGGGCCATTCATGGGGAAGGTATTTTTGAATCTTATCTTTCAATCCATGGTAGCGTACACGGCTGCAAAATCGGTAAATAAACAACATGCGATAGACTATCACTTGGTGTATATTTTAGGACCAATCGCTCTTTTCTTATTTCTCGCGTTTGTGCGTGTAAGCTTTGAAGTAAAGTTTGCTATACTCACACTGATTTCTGTGCTGATAGGAATTATGATGAAAAAGCGAGATTACGGCGAAGACATCATAAAAGATGTCGTAAAAATGTTCTCGGTGATGTTTGTACTCGGTTTCATAAGTGTTCAAATGGGTATCGATCTTCGGGTATTTGGATTTATATTAACACTATTGTTACTCGGGTTAATCGCATTACTCATATTTTCGGGAATTGAAAGGAAACATCTTTCGAGATATGGTGTACTATTATTTGCACTGTTTATCGTGTACGATACAAATAATATACTACAAAGGAACTACAATGGCGATTTCTTAAACGCCTCGACGGATTACTTTATGGATATTGTAAATTTATTACGATTTTATGATAATTCTGATTAAAATATCAATTTAAATATCATCGGACCGAATATGAGTAAAGCGAAAAATACACCAACCCAAATAAGTAACGTTTGTATGTCACCGAACATACTAAACGGAAAATCATCCCATGGAATCATATTTCCAAAATCAAAAGGTCCTCCTTCCTTGAATGGATTATCCCCAATCTTCCATTTATGAAGAGCCTCGCATTCACTCTGACACATATCTCCACACGCGTTAGCTTCCTCTTCGGGAATACCTTCACTACAATACGGTTGATCTTCTTCTTCCTCTTCACCTTCCGCAGGTCGATACTCAAGTTCCGCGTATGGAACCGTGACACCCTCTTCGTACCCAGCGAATTGATCCCAATTTAAAGGTAAACATTTACCGACACACTCTTTAACCTTTTTACTCGCATCTTTTTCAGCGTCTATTAAATATAAAGTACCCGCTAGACCACCTGCGACCGCGGCCGCGGCTGTAGCCTTTTGACCTGCAGTCATCTTCTTTTTAGGCTTAGGAGGATCTGCTTTGGTTTTGGGTTTTTTAGCGTCCACTTTTGGAGCATCCGGTCCTTTAGGGGGTTTACCTGGAATATCCGGTCCTTTAGGTGGCTTGGGTGCACTTGGTGGTTTCATCGTGGGTGGTTTAAAACCAGGCAGTTTAGCATTGGGTATCTTCGCCTTCGCCATTTACAATTAATAAATATTTTATTCTACTGATATGAGTTGCTGTTTTGTATCCCCCTGTTCCGCTTCACAGCTCGCTCCACCATATTTCAGTTGAGAAATTATATTAAATTCATACGTGCTCATTCCCGTGACATACTCGTTATCGACACTATCTTTCAAATTCCATTCACCCACACAATCTTCTCTAGGACATTTACTCTCGGGACACGCAATTTCCTTCGTATCACCATCATCAAATTCGCATGCGGCACCACCCTGTAAAGGATCGCCTAATTTTTTATACGTACCCGTTAATGTCATACCCTCTGTACATGTAGACCCACCTTCACAAGTTTCATTCCATATCCATTCATGTTTGCAATCTTCTGGGGGGCATTTATCCTCGGGGCAAGGTTGTGTTTTAGTTTCACCATCTTCAAATGGACAATACGCGCCACTACCTGAATGTTCCTTAGTTACGACGTATGTCGCCGATTGTATAGCGGAATTATCGCTACACATACCCGTACAGGATTCATCCCACGTCCAATCACCTTCACAATCTTCGTCAATTTCCGTAGGGCGTAAAGATCGTGGACAAGGTTCTTCTATTATCTGCCCCTCAGTATAATCACACTCACCACCAAATTTACCTTCTCGTACTATTTTAACGGCGCCGGTCCTTTTGCTGGTAGTACCATATCCTTCGCAGTCTTCCCATTCAACCGTATGAACACATTTTTCGGGGGGGCACATGTTATACGGACATTCAACTTCCTTAACTTTACCGGCTTCTGTGTCACATTCTTCGCCACCGTATCTCTCAGGCTCTTCAATGACATACTGCGAAAATCGCGTAGCGTTTCTCTTTGAGCAACTTCCGATACATATCTCATCATCTACCCAATCTCCTACGCAATCTTCCGGTGGACACATATCAACTGGACACGGTTTTTCCTTTGTTTCGCCATCCTTAAAATCACATTTACCAAAACCTGTAGCTGCTTTAGTTACTTTATACGTACCTACTAATTTGCTTTTTCCTGAACTACAATCTTCTGTACATTCCTCGGCCCATACCCATTCCCCCTCACAATTGTTAGCGGGATTTTGCATCTGCTGATGTACATAAAATACGGCAGCTAGGACCAGGATTAAAAGAATATACTGTAACATCTATAATAGAAAAATATTTTTATATTTGAAAGTATGGTAATACTTTGAGATATAAATTTTTTATAGGATAAGTTTCTTCTCGTGTCCAACAACGATATTCGTATTAACCGTAATATCATACCCAGCTTCCTTTATGTTACGACAAAACGCGACATCCTCTGAAACCATCTCCGTCACAGAATTACCATCTTCAAGATCCAATTCAATTGGTGGGTGATGGAAATATGGATACTTCAAAGATTCAAGAACTTCCTTCGTACACGCAAAAAGTCCCATACCGTTGTATGCGACCGATATATATTTCTTATTAGGATCTATACTATCTTTCGACATGAATTCAAAATAACCATTTTTCTTAAAATATTCAGTGTTCCATTCCTGTACCGGCGAATATTGAGTTGTACCCAATCGATACATTCCCGAAACGACAGGATGTTTATCCGTATCTTCTATAATCTCCATAACCTGTTTTGGTGTAAAAATAACATCTGAATCGATTGTTAGCCACACATCGTAATCCAGTTTACCATCAAATGGTTTTTGATCTTTTCCGCGTAAAACATCGAGACCGAGCGTTTTCATTCGCGCGAACGGTACGAACGATGAATATTGGTTCACTAAAGCAATCTGATACCCTTCTTTAGTGAGAGCCAGAAGAGTTTCTGACCATACCATCAAAAAATCACCGGAATATTCTCTACCCGGGAACGCCACGATGACCTTCTTCATTGTACAATATTCTCATTTTTTCGCTTTAAATAAATTTAATAATCAATATAGTCAATAAATCGACGATAGTAAAAGCGCCGGCCATCTGAACGAGTCTGGGTCTCCACTTTGAATATATTGATATTCTACTCCACAAACCATACAAGGAAACAACTACGATAACCCATAACATAACAAGTATCCACAGGTTGCGTTTCCAAAACCCTAACGTACCGGGGTTAGGAGTTTTTTGCTTTTCAGGTTCTGGTGAAGGTCCTACATCCTCACTCGGTGAAAGAGCTGTGGCTGTGGGAGCGGGGACACCATCAAAACATTCCTTCTCTTCCTCACTCGCGACATACCGCTTTTTCTCAGCTTCTGTGCACATAGCCTCGTTTTTACAATATCCACAAATTTCACCACCCGGTCTACACTGACAGCACTGATCCATAGGAGCCTTTTCTCCTCCTGGAAGAGTTACATCTTCTTTAGCTGCCATGTACCCCGACTCACATTTATCAAAACTGACAGGTTTGCAACCTAATGGAGTTATGTCTATAGGGTCTGACATATTACGATCAACTGCGCACTTCATCTTATTACATGTAAATATTATTTAGACAGCTGGCTATGAAAGTGTTCGCAGAAATTCTTAAGCTTAGGAAGAATTTCCTTTTGCCATCCATCCTTGTCACGCTTGAGTAAATGTGTACACGTGTCACTGTTGTACTGCTCAACCAATCGGCACGATTCGATGTTCAGCATCTCCATGTACGTCTGACACTGAATCTCCTCGTACTCTCGCACGTTCTTGAAAAGACATTTTGCCCGGTTCTTAATCTCAACTAACGTAAGATCACCCATTTCGTCCTTGATGAGACGATCAATCCTACCAACAATTTCATACTCCGTCCCCTCGATAACACATACAGTATATGTGTAATACGTATCGTCTGTGATATAATCTGGGTTCAATTTTGCCGTCGTATCCTCATGACGTGTACCATGGTTCGTATACAAGGTCTTGCGAATATAATCATTCGCGGCAGTCTTTTCCTTATCCGTGAGACTCGTTTTGGATATCAATTGATTACTGACTGCTCGATACTTTTGTTCGACCGCCGCACTATCCTTTGAAACAAACTTTTGGGCATCAGCCAAAAGCTCGGAGGCTGTATTCGAAGAGTTAATCGCTTCTATAGCGATCTGTTCCTTCGTCTGACCGTCGAATGTATCCGGAGAGTACTTACACCAAAGATTCATGACAATCTCGTCAGGTTTACAAAACCTATTTTTATCAATCATACTCGCCACCTCGGACGCCTTCAGTTTAATTTTCTTGATACCAAGAGGTTTCAAGACGCGTTTGTAATTGTGAAGTATATGGTACACTTCACCACACGCACGTGAATCGGCGAGTGCGTTATGTGCATTTTCAAACTCTTTACCAGTCAAATCCGCATACAGGTAAATCAGTTTCCGTGGTTTGAGAAACGTCTTAAGAGTCATTTGGAGTGTGCACACGAAATTAACCTTCTTAAACGGTTCGACACTAAATCCTCGACGGTAACACTCTGACATGAGAATACTCTCATCGAACTTCGAGTTATGCGCGACCAAAGTATCGTAACCCTTGATTGACTCGACAAATCGATTATACACCTCTTCAAAAGGTAAACCGTGTTCCTTCGCGTGTTCCGGTGTGATTCCATGAATGTGTACCGCGTCAACGATAAAATTATCAGGGTACACGATCATATGGTCGGATTCGACTTCGTTTCCTTCAGCATCGTATTTGACATATGCGATCGATAGCATGCGGCTCATGTCAAATGAATGGACATTCTTTGGGGATGCCACAGGGTATCCCACGGGGAGACCCGTCGTCTCGGTATCCCAGGCTATGTACGCCATTAGGTTATCAACGATCAAGTTCTTTATATTCGTTGTTTATTTACGATTCAAACCCCCACATAGGTCGTTCTTCTATTACTACCACCCATATGAACCTCCCCTCAATTGTTCACTGTTTTGGTTACTAGCACCAACGATAACATCTGATAAATTTATAAAATGAAGTCTTGACTGGTCTTTGGTAGATGTAATAATTTTCGGTACCAAACCAAGCTTTCTTGCCATAAATATGTATATAACAACAAACATACCATCACCACTCGCAGGTACGTATAACATTTCTCCACCTCCAAATGTTTGAGCATGTAAAGCTGTGAGAACCTGCATAAAATCTCCCATAAATTTTATTAACTGTTGAGAAGGATCCCCAGTATTTTTTGCTTTCTTTTTTGCTCCACGTGATGGTTTTATTTCTTTTTTATTTAAAATAAACTTAATTTCTCCGTTCGCATCTTCCCCAAATCCAAATTTAGCACTCCTATCGGTATTCTGATTGTTGGAGATATTTTTGCCACGACCATTTATCTCAACTTGGAATAACGATGAATAATAAGCCATCATAAATTTAACGTTTTTAGGATCGTTCATCATTCCCCACGCACGAGATTGTACCTTATCTTGTTGGTAACCTTGTGTTACCATTTGAGAACCGGCATCAAATATATTGGCATAACCTACTACACTCCCCAATGTATATCTTTCTCCATTTTTCGATTTGTCGATAATTTTAGAAAATTCCTTTACACCGACAGATTCCTGATCTATAGAAATATAGACCTTCTTATTTATATTTTTTCGGATAGAATCTAATTTAAAATTATCTTTCGGTATCATTTTTATATTTGTGGGTGTAGATTTCTTATTTTTTCCGATAGGTATATGACCCTGCATCATAACGTCTTTCCATATAGCTTCATATGGCGTTGTCTTAGCTTTTCTTAGATCAAAGACCTGGTTATTCGCATCCCGCGTGAACGCGAAAACACCATTTGACTCACCCACAAGCGATTTTATAAATATTGTGGGAGCAAATTTAATTCCAGATGTACCCGGAAACAACATCCTGACAGCATCTCCATTTAAAAAATTGCCAAAAGATACACTGCGGTCAACTGTAGCATCATGTAACATATCACACCACATTAAAAACAAAAAATCGAGTGTTCCATCTTCGTCAAGATTAATCTTAAGTGGTTTGTCGGGTACAGCAACTATCTTAGGCCACAAAGCAGTAAACTGCCTTAAAATATTCATCTGGACATCACGTATTTTTAATGTTTTAAGCGCCTTTAAACGTGAGTCAGGTAAGCCGGCACCATAAAGAAATCTGAGATGTTGTTTTGCACCTTTTATTCTAGAACTATTTCCAGGATTTTTAATACTGTTTATAGTTTTGAGTAATACATTTCTCAAATCCTGTTCGTCGCCCGCCATTTTCTTACCGGTATTCTCTATTATAGAAGCGTTATTACCGAGTACATTAATTAAATTCTCATTTGGCATATTTTTAACTCTAGTTTTTGCTTTTACCGTTGCTACCGCTTTAGCATTCGCCGCCACACTTGCTGATTTTGCTGATTTTGCCGATGTTGCTGATTTTACCGATTTTGCCGATTTTGCTGATTTTATCGATTTTGCCGATTTTGCTGATTTTGCTTTTTCTTTCGCCGCTTTTGCCTCGTTTGTTATCTCTCTCGATATAGCGTTTTTAATCATCATATGTCGCGACACACTTAAATTGTTTTTAATAGTATTTGCAAATTTCCTTTGACCATTTGGACTAAGTTTTTTAGTCAAACTTCGTAAATTTTTAGATCTAGCTAAACCCTCAGCCACAGCTTCTCGCATTCTAGTCCGAGTTAACTTAACAGCCTTATCACCATTTTTAGCAGCGTTTAATAAAAGTTTATTAAGAAACTTCACTTTATAACCAGAAGGTAAAGCATTACGTTGATTCACTAAATTAGCATAATTTTTTTCAATATTTCGTTCCTTCGCCGCCGCCCCCATCGCCGCTGTACGGAACGCTGGTTGTGGTATTTGTCTAACAGTGGATCTCGTCGCGCTAGTGATTTTTTTCCTTTTCGGCGTTGGCCTATTATTCATCGCTGAATTGGAGCTATTTCCACTCGTTTCCCCCGCGGTATTATTCAGTTTATCCCGCTTTCTACCCACCAAAGCTTTGGCTAAACGCTGCCTTTTTGGCGCTGGTGGCTGTACTTGAATTTTACTCAAATTTTTAGGAATTCTCACACTTCTCTGAGAAGATGCGGAACTAGGTGAATTAGTGTTCATAGGTCTCATGGAACCGGATGAGTTAGCATTCGTCGAAGTTGTAGCACTACTTAATCCTGGATTCTGTAATAATGTCGTCACAGGGCTGTTAGGACTACGTGTACGTTTAAATGTGGTAGACATCTTATAATATGAAATTATTTTTTTCTGATCGGTGGAACATGACACGACGCGACCATCTCGTATACCACATCTCCATCTACGACCTCCTGATCAATGAGTATATCCTTCAATTGTTCAAGTTTTCCTTTATTCGCGCGAAGAAGTTTCATGACCTCGTCGTAGCATTCGTCGACGATTCGTTTGATTTCCATATCAACCAAACGCATGGTCGTGGTGGATATATACCGTTCATCTACGTTAATTTTACCAACGACAGTACTGAATCCACAATTGAGTACCATCTGACGAGCTATGGCATATACCTGTGAAAAATCGCTCGTAGCGCCTGTGGTGACTCTATCCTTACCATAGAATAACTCCTCCGCCGCATGACCACCGAGAGCAACCTTAATCTGTGAAAGAAGATACTCCTTGGTATACATACCCACGTCATCCGTCATGGGTTGGAAAAACGTGACACCACCCGCATCGCCACGTGGAATAATACTCACCTTTCGAACCTCATCGTATTCAGGCATGAGCGCTCCAATGAGTGCGTGCCCCGCTTCATGGTAGGCAACACGCGTCTTACGTCGGTCGGAGATGACAGTCCTAGACTTCGCTCCTACGACGACACGCTGATACGCATTTTCTACAATTTCCTGAGTAATTTCACCATTATCAACAGATCGGATCGCGGCTTCGTTCATAAGATTTGCCAGGTCAGCACCCGAAAATCCAGTCGTCTGACGAGCTATATCGCGAAGGGATACATCTTCACCCAGATTTTTGTTTTTCGCGTGAACCTCCAGAATCTTTTCACGGCCGTGTACATCCGGAAGATTAACTTGAATCTTACGATCGAAACGCCCGGGTCGAAGGAGAGCCTCATCGAGAATATCCACGCGATTCGTAGCTGCGATTACCACGATCTGCGCCTTGTTATCAAAACCGTCCATCTCAGTTAAAAGTTGATTAATAGTCTGATCACGTTCATCATTCGCCGGAGCGCCGTTAACAGATCTCTGTTTACCTATAGCGTCAATTTCATCTATGAATACAATACAAGGTTCGTTTTTACGAGCGAGTTCAAATACATCTCTAACACGTTTAGCGCCTAATCCTACAAACATTTCTATAAAAGAAGATCCACTACATTGAATGAATGGTACAGAAGATTCACCCGCGATTGCGCGAGCCAACAGAGTTTTACCAGTTCCAGGCTTACCCGTAAGTAAAGCACCCTTGGGAATTTTTGCTCCCGTCACGAAATACTTCTCTGGTGCACGAAGAAACTTAACGATCTCTTCCAACTCTTCTTTTGCGGCGTCAATACCCTGAACATCATCAAAACGTGTATCTATATCATCCTCCATTTCAAGTTCAACCGTATTATTGAGATTGAAAGGGTTGCCACCCGGCCCAGAGTTTTTCATTTGTGAAATCATCATAGTTATGATAGCATAACTTAAACCAAACGTGATGAATACAGAACCGATGTCCGCTTTAGTAAAGGGGATAGTTAAATCCACATCGTAATTCGTATTACTATCGATGAGAACCTTCCAAAGTTCAGGTCTGTCTATAAAGTTTGCTACGTTCATCGTTCCATTAGTTTCTGAAAAATATACTTTATTTTGATTAGGTTTTAGTAAGACATCATCTACCTTTTTTCGTTTTACACCGGTAATAAATTCACTCAGACGTCGCTCCTCATACACCGTAGGTCTAGATATAATATGTATAGGGGGCGCCTGAAAAGATTTAGGTACACTAAACATTTATATATATTGATATTAATCTTTTAACATTATTAATCCAAATCGGGGGGTTCTACATCATCGGCATTTTCATCCACGTCTTCGTCATCATCGTTGTCAACTTCTATAGCCTCATCCTCTTCGGGTGTAACATCGTCGTCGTCAGGCTCTTCTTCCACAGTGTCATCCGGTTTTTCTTCGGGTTCTTCCTCCTTTTTCTTTTTCTTGGCGGGAGCCTTCTTTTTGGTAGAGGGTCTTTCAAATATATTTTGAATCATTTTTTCATACTTGATTTCTAACACCTTTTTACGTTCAAAAGATTTATTCATCTTATTAATGAACGCTTCCGAATATCCCATACTTTTATAGGCCGAAACCAACATTTTGTGTGGAGGTATTTTACCTTTAGAGTTATACTTTTCCCACAATTGTGCAACGTGACTGAAAAGTTTGACACGCACCTTACCAGATTTCAAGACGTTTAATTTAACCACGACATTATCAGGATATTCAAAATGCCTCTCTATCACCTTAACGGGTGGAGGTATGTACACGAGCTCCACAACTTCAGGTTTTTTAAACTCGAGTTCGTAATACTCATAATTTCTTTTTATGAGTTTTAGATACAGTTCAGAATTCTGAACCGAAAAGGATTTTGAAGGTTTTTCACGTTCCTCGGGAGGGGTGATATTTAATATGCGACGTACATCATCTTTAGTAGGGCGTACTAAAGATGCAGTGTGTATTTTTTGACGCGGGGCGGGGCGCCTATACATTACTTATATAGTATATTTATTCTTTATTACAACTTAGGTCTAGTTCACATTCTATGATATGGTGCGCCTGAAAATTCTGAAGAGATTCAAAAGGTCCCCATATTTCTATAACTTTACGCTTCTTATCGTACCAAAGATACGATAAATCCAAATACTTCGTCAACCAATAAAATTTCTTACCACCTTTACCGATAAACTTGAAGATATCATCCTCTGAATAGGCCGATGCATCAAACTGACTGTAATGTGTATTGGGTGGTGTATATGGTGCCATCTTACGTTTCAAACGTGTATCACTTTTAAGTATGTTTATTAACGACCACAGCCACATCCTGCCATCATATATTTTTCTTTCTTCTTATCGGGGGTCGTATATTTCATCATCATGAATAATACGAATACCATAAGAGCCGCGGGGTACATTATATCGTTATTGAGAATCTTCATTTATTATACCATGATATTTTTATATACCGATAGTACCAATGGGTTTATCCCACTGTCCCATATCTGGTGTAGTTGGTGCTCTATCCAATATTTCAGGACCACCTTTTTGAAAAATACATAAATCGTCCATTGTCACCTTTTCACCCGGAACTATATATCCTTTAATTTCGTCGTAAAAATCACCTGTAGTTACTTCGTGTGACTTGAGACATTCCCGCTCTTTAACATCAAATGATTTGCAATAGTCCCGCCATTCGGTTACAGTGTCTGTGCCGTATTTCGTATCACTAAAATACTTAGTGTTTATATCACACTTTCCAGGTCCGAAATAATCTTTACACGCATCACCCATCGCAAATGTTTCGACGCGAATAAAACTATAGAGTAATAAAACGAGCAGCACGAAGAGTACTATAGATAGTTTTAATGAAGGAGTGACTTTTAACCTCATATATTTTACACAAATATTTTATTAATAATCGTCATCTAAGGAAACTTCGGATCCACTGTCGTCTGAAGAGTCGGATCCCTCGTCACCCGTATCAAAATCATAATCATAATCAGATTCATCTAGAGCTTCGTATATATTTTCACCCACTTTGTTATATTTCCCCGTATCTTCTAGACATGTGGTATCATAAAATACACATATACATTCCTTTGGAACTTCTATACAAAATGAAGAAAACTTATACTGATTGTAGTTAACGTGTTCGAGTGTCCGTATAACATAACAATCGTCGACATCTTCGACTATCTGGACCATCTCCTGCGTTTCATCGTCATATTCTATGTCTACAATTTGTCCCTCCATAGCGTACTCACAACGCTTTTCTTAAACCCTCATAATAGTGTCCATGTTCATTGATAAACGTACACACTTCCATCATCTTTAAAATGTATAAAATTGTGATGTAAACTAACGATACGTAGGGAATATAGAGACAACACCCTAAATTCATACAGATTCCTCACCTAAAATCTTAAAGTATATAAATGGATATCAATAGATCTGTCAAGGAGAATGACGCGGTTATGTTTGATATAGACGATACACTCATTTCATCCCGGGATAAAAAAGTGATCGAACCTGTATATAATATCTACAAATCCGTAAAAGAAAAAGGGTATAAAATCGTCATCATCACAGCCAGACCGGGATTTCAAGAAAATATAGAATGGACAGAACGACAACTCAGAGAAATAAACGTTCAATACGATGTACTCGTTTTCACACCACCAGAAAACAAGGGGAAGTTCAAACGTAATTCAAATTATAATTATATACTTTCAGTCGGAGACATGGATACAGATTTAACGGATAGTGTATACTCCATCAAGATTTCCATGTAATGTCGCATATATGACACGTCACGAACACGGTCATAGGTTCATCAGCGCTTCTCGTTTGCATTTCGTAGTAGGTGGTCTTATACTCTCTACATTTAGCACACTTAAATAAACCCTTGTAGTCCTTTTCATTGACGATGCTAACTTCCTTTTTCATAGCTCTTTCGATAGACGCTTGAAGTCTTTTGTCATAGGGGCCCCCGGGCCACATGTGATTCGGTTGCATGTCAAATATCATAGATGTCTTCACTTCTTTGTTTAAAAGTTTCTTCTTCAGATCGGGAGAAAATTGTAAACATTTTTTCAACTCCAGAAATTTTTGTTTATATCTTTCTGCATGTTTTCTATTATCAAATGCCGGTGTCTGTCTCATCTTCAAACTCTTATTTATAGCCCAATTATTTGTCCCAATTTCTAGGTTTCGTGGAATGGTATCGTCTTCCTCCAAACTAAGAAGTTCAGCGTATTGTGAAATAACATACTTCCGAAGTTCCATTTGTATATTATTTTATTAAATTAATATCGACTTAGGTGCGGCATAGCAACTTTGGCGCAATCACCAAAAGATTCAGGTGAGCATGTGTTAAAAATGTCAGGCTTCACATGCCCAGACTGCGCGCCACGCTGTTGCTTCTCTTCCTTACGAGAACCCCAGTCGGTAGACAGAAAGTCGCGGCGAGTTAAGAACTCTGGAGAGTACAGATCAAACTTGGTGGCTAGTATTATAACTATAACTATAGCGATAAATAAACGTAACGTGTGTTTCATATATTAATACCAACTTTTTTTTATAGATCTACATAAATGACGATCGCTGTATTGATACATGAAGAAGGGGGTAAACTGGAAGAAATAAACCTAGATATAGACCCTGTAAAAAACGAAATATATAAAATCCTATCTGGACGAGCTACATTCATAGGTCAATGGCCTGATATAGATGTTGTTATATTAAAAAGTGTACAAGCTAAAAAATTAAACGAAAACATACTTCCACCACCGTTTCACGGGGAAGAAGTCTACGGAAAAATACTATTAGTACGCATGGACGAAAACTCGGAACCAAAAGATTTTACCCTACAAGAGTTTACTTCTTTGGAATAAAAGCATCGTTACTCAATACAGCATTTGTATATTTCATACATAATTGAAAGTGTACATACGCCCAATCCATTGGGTTGTCAATACTAGGCTTTCCGGGAAGTGGGTTATTTTTTACAACTTGTATAATATCAATTTTTTCACCACCAATGGTTTTAGCCATTGTTTGTCCCACTTCCTTCAGCCATAAAACGTGGCCCTCATTGTTACAATCAAAACTTCTTACGAAGTGTGCCATTTTGTAATATAATTTACGTATTCTTTAAACTGTAATCTAAATGCTCTCTGTACATGAAATCGTCGGCTTCACCATCCATATCCTGACCACTCAGAGATATAGACATGAGATCTTCGTACCCAAACGTATGACAATAGAAATACGAAATTCCAGTCATGATAGACAATTTATCTATATCGGTTAACGCCTTTTCCTTGATCTCCAAAAGATCCATGTAATCGTCTGACGACATCGTTTCTTTAGTATCACGAACGTGTAACTCTACACGAGGTGTAGATAAATTTACTGTCGGCCACATACCAAAACGAGATTTATGTTCGCAAAGATATGTAGTGTACGTTTTCGCTATACCCCTTTCTTTAAAACATATAAATCTTGGATTAGAGTTACTGTCTAAAATTGTAGCTAAACCCCCATTTTTTATACCAACAAAATGAAATTCCATATTTCTTATTGTATATAAGGATTAAAACCTTAAGTATTATATATGCAGTTTCCGAAAACTCGTGGACAATGCGTCTATGTTCGTCACATTCAAGCAAATAAACCTATATTAATCGCAACCGGACCGGCTGGTTCCGGGAAAACTTTACTCGTATGTCAAGAAGCTGTTAGAATGATTCGATCTCGGCAGGTGGGTAAAATCATATTCACAAGACCGATCGTCGCCGCAGATGAAGATATGGGATATTTGCCCGGTGAAATGGAACGTAAAATGGAACCATGGGCTAAACCCATGATGGAAATCATGGAAAATTACCTCACACATAACCAAATTAACGCGCGCACCTACATAGAACCGTTAGGCTTTATGAGAGGAAGAACGTTTACCAATTCATTTATCATAGCCGACGAAATGCAGAATAGTACCCCTAACCAAATGAAGATGCTACTCACGCGTGTAGGAGAAAATACAAAGCTCGTGGTCACAGGTGACACGTCTCAGAGTGATCTCGGACAAGAAAACGGTCTCATGGACATCATCAATAAAATAAACGGACTTGAGTATGATTACGTGAGTCATGTAGAGATGGATAACGACGATGTGATGCGTCACCCAGCCGTCTCAGAAATACTCTCAGTGTATAATAAATGATACGCGAGTTTCAGGTATCCAAGATAGACGAACTCGTAGCGACGGGTATCACAGATAGGATACGTACCATGAGGCGGGGTGCGGCTGAAATTAACATTTTATCCACAAACACGAATCAGAATGTCAAGGGTCTATCAAAAAATTTATACCGCGTGTTAACTAGTTACTTACCAGATAGATTTAAACAAGATGTAAAAAATTACAGACTTTACTTACGGAGAGTAGATGATATCAACGCTCAAAGTTACAGTGAACGTCAGAGGTTTCACACGGATTATTCAACATCACAATCTTTGGGAGAAGGTTACATACAATTCATATACTTTGTAGAAACTCCTAAGAGGAATGGACGCAATGCGCCTATAAACGATCGTGGAATTTTACTTCTTAAAGGTGCTAATAACACCTTACCGAAAAAGATAATTCCTAAGAAAGGAAAACTCGTATTCTTCACACCCCACGATACACCCCATGAAGTCGCGTATCAAAATAACAAAAATCTGGGAAGTGTATCTCGTGATATGGTGATAGGTTTCTTATATAAGGCACCCACAAGAAGCAACACCGTGAACAGACAAATACGTGTCAATTCACCGAGAGCGAGGGTTTATAGAACGCTGGTGAACCAGATACCCTTGAATTCTAGGTCCGGACCGTATCAACCAACGAACGATTTGTTAGCAAGGTTAAGGAAACTAAACGTGAAAAACGTGAAAAAATCAGGCCCAAAAACAGGTAGAACACCCATAAAGAAGCAAAGAACAAAAACACCCACACCCACAAGTTCAAAACAACGAAGTGATAAACTTAAATCCGCTCGATCCAAGTGATCACTTCTTATCCTTATCCGGACGAATGGCCCACTTGTTATCCTTGTTAAATTTCTCATAATCAATCTCTACAATCTTAAATTTTTCCATGATGAACTTCTTTAGGGGGTGCATTTCCGCCTTGTTTTCTTCCTCGTTTGGTGGGCGACGCCTCCCCTCACCTGGAGCTTCAGCTGGTTCTACAAAATCATTCTTCTTGGCTTGGACACGGACATTTGGTCGTACGATAGTAGGCTTTAGTGTAAACATTTTACTATGGACAGATATTATCTTTAGAAATGAATAATACCACCCGCGGATAACACGGTCTTTGTCGCGCCCAAAATAACAAGACCCACAGCGATCTCAGGGTATTCCATCTTCAAAAGGCGGCCAGCGATCGTCATGGGTAATACCCATGATGCGAGTTGAAAGACCGCGTAATTTGCGAGATCTGGATCGGGTAGAGCGGCTTGAACAGGCTTCGAACGAATCGGGCGTCGAATAATAGTCTTTCTCTTCGGAAGTGTAACATTTGGGAATTGTTTGGTTATGGGCTGAGCGATTGTCAACATTCTGCATTTTTCGTGCACTTTTTCTTTAAGACCGTAAAATCAAAAAGTGAACCTAAGTCGATGACCGTAATTGTATTTTTTATAAAACCATGCCCTCCTCTTCCACCATGAAGTCTTCTTCCGTCGCCGACTACATTCTCAAGCTCGAGAAGCTCAACGACGAGTCTCGACTCAAAATTGACCAACTCAAGACCCTGTTCATCGAAGCACACAACGAGAGGGTCGCCGCACTCAAGGAACTCGATTCTCTCTACGATTCAACCGCACGTGTCACGGATAAAACTGTCGAGGTTGTTAACGATAACAATGTTGATCTCGCGAACTATCTCGATCTTCTCAGTGTGAATGAGACGAATCACTACAAGAGTGTCGCCTATCGCCGCGCCGCGGAGGTTGTCGCTGATCTACCCTACGAGGTTCTCGGTGGCGAAGATCTTCTTGACGTGAAGGGTATCGGTAAGGGTATTGTTTCTAAGATCAATGAGTTCATCGAGAACCAAGATCCAGATTACTACGTCTCCGACGACGAGGAATACGAATCTGACGACGAGTCACTCGTTTCTGATGACGAGGAGAAGTTCCAATCCCCAAACAAGGACATCTACGATATGCTCATCGAGCACGCGGATAACGAACCCAACCGCCACAAGGCTCTCATTTACGAGCGCGCCGCGGATGGTATCCATGATCTCGCGTATCGCGTGACCAATGGCACTGCCCTAGCCGACGGACCTCAAAAGGTTTTCGGTGTCGGTAAGAAGTGTGCTCAACTGATTGACGCATATCTCAAGTGTACCCACAAGAACAATGACAAGCTCGCCAAGTGCTTTCTTAAGCTCAGCAACTCTGCGAATAATGAGTTCAAGGCTTACGCCTACGAGAACGCAGCCGAGAAGCTTCTTAAGTTGAACCGCACTGTCACATGTGGTAAGGATGTCAAGAACCTTAAGGGCTTTGGCAAATCTATCTGTTCCAAGATCGACGAGTACGTAGCTGCTGGAAAGTGCTAAACATAATCAAGAAGGGAGTCACGAGTATAAATGAAGTAGATGTATAGAATTCATATTTTAATTATCTATAAACTAAGAACGCACATTAATTTCTCCGTGTTGATCGGTTGAATCGTCATCGTTGTCACTCTTTACCGGTAACTTTGTATAAATTTTACTAGCATCGTCCAACATCATCTCTTTTACCGTATCGTATAACACGGATATGAGCGCAAACTTATACGCCAAAAACCCAACAAATGTAGCCCCGTAATCGAAATCAAACGCGAACGGGGCATTATTCCACATCGTTTCAAAAATGGCCGTAGATATAGGCACGAATATCTGTTTCTGAACCGATGATTTTTCGATACTATCGACGTGTTGTGACAACAAATCCATGTATACATACGATGCCACAGATCCTATGGTGGAAGAGACTCCTTTTTCGGCACCTTGTGTGATGAAATATGAAAGTGAAATCGCGGAACCGTACCCGAAGGTTGATTTCTTAAGTCGCGTTTTCAACTTACCATAGTCATTATTGTTAGGAACTGAAAAAGCGTGTACACGAAGAGGTGTGAGAACGCTCATTTTATATTATTACTTTTTATTCTTTAATCTGGATTTCATCGACGTATTTGATATATCCTCTTATGATCGGTAAAATCTTTCCAATTATAATCGGAATCAGTTATAGTACCATCCTCAAAACATTCTTTACTCCAGGTTTGTTGGTATTCCCGCATAACCTTGTTTTCTCTGTCGCTCCAGTACGACAAAAATTTGGTTCCATCGCGAGAACTGTCACGTTCGGTATTACGGTCTTCATAGGTCCAAGCGCGGCGGCGCAAGACTTTATCAGATGGAATATCCTCGAGATGGCGGTCGCCGTTTATAGTAAAAGTCTTCCAAAACATCCAGGCATCATCATAGCAAAGATCTTGGTGTTTTGCCCGACTGTGGTCATAATACGCTTTAGGGTTCGGGTTCCATTTCTTAACCGGCCATCTATTACACTTTCCACCGCTTATAGGAACCCAATCTGGCTCAATAAAACAACATGGCTCTGTATACGTGTCGGCGAAATCATTATCGTCGTTTTCTCGTATTTCATCCACCACTTCAGCTTTACATATTTCAGGATTATACACAGTTCTCCCGAACTTCACTTCACCACCAGGGCCACACTTCTTGATGTTTTCTTCTTTAAACTTATCCAATTTTTCTTGAGTGAATTTCCCGTTATCCACACCATATTTCAAGACAAATTTAAGATAAGGCATTTTATCTACACCGTATTCTTTCTCCCCTTCTTCGGTAACTTCTTCAAAATCTGAAACATAACAACAATCAACTTCTCTTGACGTAGGTTGAGTAAGAAGAAACGCCTTACCTTCGCTATCACACAAATTCCTATTCAACAGTGTACGTTTTTCGGTTCGCATACCGTCGGGTTTACAGTAATTTTGGGTTTCATCCGCTGTCTGTATACTTTTATCAGCTTCCCAATTTGATGTAAATCCACAACAATCGACATTCTTCTCCGTATTTATACCATCCACATCACCATCATCATCAATACACGTGTCTATATTTAAAATGGTTCGAATAAGTTTTTGTTTTCCGTCGACACATTCCCCGCTTGGTGTCCACTTTCCTTTATAACAACAATTATCAATCTTTTTAGTAGCATTTTCAGGATCATCCACATCATTATTTCTACACGTATCAAAAAGTTCTATATCACGCTTCACTCGAATTTGTCCGTTCGGATTACATACACCATTATTGAACGTTGGATCTGGGAGCCATGGCCCCCTCTTACATCCCGGAACTTCACGTGTAGGTTTCGTATCAAAAGGGCACGTTTCCTCATTTTTCAAAGTACGCCCCTGTTTCTGTACACCTGATTCTTCATCACCAGGGCCGTCATTTTCCCACGGTCCTATGTAACAGCAATCGATCGTTTGTGACGTCGCAGCACCCGCATCCTCTTCGCGGCATATATCCGCGTTCTCTATAGTTCTTTTCTGTTTGAGTTTACCTTGAGAGAAATCACACGTTCCATCATCTTTCCAATCGTCTCTGTAACAACAAGGCACTTCTCGAACATCTTCATATTCGTCTCCGGTGCACAAATTCCGGTTAAGGTGTGCACGTTGCTGCATCTGCATACCAGTGGGTTTACAAAAACCATCATTAGCCCATTCTAAAGGTAAACAACATTTCTCGGTTTTCATAAGGCTGGTATCCTCACATAGTTGACTGTTAGTGATAGTTCTGGTGTAGTTCTGGTTTCCATCGACACATTCACCATCAAATTCCCATTCACCGTACGAGCAACAATCTATTTCACGAGTAGTTGTGGTATCGACGCATAAGTTCGGATTAAATATCTGTCTGTTCTGCTTTTGTACCCCATCAACACATTCACCATCGTTTTCCCATTCACCGTATGAACAACAGTCTACCATTTGTTCCTTCTCCGGTTCGACGTCACATAGATCCTCGTTAAGAATACCTCGAATCTGTTTTTGTTGCCCATCACCACAGTCACCTTCGTTTTTCCACGGTTGTTCGAAACAGCAGTCTACATTCTCGTACGCGGGGACGAAATCGCCAGTTTCTTCGTCAACCTTAAAACCTGTATACATAGACCGCAATCCTCCCGGATTACACATCTCTTCAAGCTCCCTCCATTTAGAAAGTTGTTCTTGTGTAGGCTGTGGAACCGTCTCAGTATCAGGTTCCTCTGGGCTGGGAGCTATACGAGATTCCTGGTCTGGAGGAGTTTCATCACCGTAGCCTACCGAACCATCTTCTTCTGATGTATCCTTAAGACTTTCCATAAAATTATCAAACGTACCATGTTTCTGTTTGATATACACACTCGCTAGATATATCAATCCACCGATGATGAGGAAAAATACCAGCATCGGTGTCTTGTATTGTGGGTAGAAAAAAACTCACGCGTATAAATGTAAAGTACACGAATAATCAACTCTATCTTCAACCGTAGGATTAACCCTCGGATCACAATTTACCGTCGTTCGCCTATACCGTCTCCCCGGACCGTAATCTACACAATATTCCTTTTCCCACGGAGTTGCATAACAACAATCAACTTCTTGGGTCGTTTCATACTTTACGTCACATGTTTCAGGATTTAACACTTCCCGAATTTCTGTGCGTTTACCGTTAGGTTTACAATATTCACCACCTTCAATCAGATTATCCGTTTTTTCAATGGACGTATCTGTTTCCCATGGTTTCACTGTACAACATTTATCCACGCGTCTCGTATCGACTCCATATTCATCACCATCTCCACTACATAATTCAGCGTTCGCTACCCTTCTTACCATAAGTTGTTCACCTTCTACACAGTCTCCACTCTTTTCCCACTCCGATTTATAACAACACGGATCCTCCCGTTTTC
>Ga0213868_10000540_pt1 | contig 35636 bp, 36 predicted proteins | sample PICome_9_FD_160087 | JGI IMG/M metagenome (GOLD analysis project Ga0213868, IMG submission 160087) | Coastal seawater microbial communities near Pivers Island, North Carolina, United States - PICO127 | ecosystem: Environmental > Aquatic > Marine > Coastal | place: USA: North Carolina...
ATCTACGTCGCGATCCGAATGCTCGACCGGATCGATGCGACCACCGTCGCCATTATGCTCGGGGTGGGTGTTGCCCTGTTCCTGCTCCTCGGATTGAAGTCGGACACCGTTGTCGCCGACGACGCTGCAGAGGTGGTGACCCGCTCGCCGCTGATCTTCTTCCTCGTTGGTGCCATTGCGATCTGCGCAATGATCCTCCCAGGGATTTCCGGGTCGTTCCTGCTCGTGATGATGGGCATGTACACCGAGGTTCTCGGAGCGGTCAACGATCGCGACGTTGTCTCACTCGGCGCATTCGTAGTCGGTGCCGTGCTCGGTCTTGCACTGTTCTCAACGCTACTTCACTGGCTGCTCGACAGGTATCACAACTGGGTGATCGCCGCAATGGTCGGCCTGATGCTCGGCTCGACACGCGTCCTGTGGCCCTGGCCCAACGGCACGAACACCACCATGTTGTCCGCCCCGGCAGACGACGTGGCTTTTCCGTTACTGCTTGCAGCCATCGGCGTCGTCGTGGTCATCGCCGTCGAAATGTTGAGCACAAAGCTCAGCGCGGCCGAGGAAGGCGCCTGATCAGCCGACGAGATCGGCGATGCGGCGGAGTCCTTCGACCAAGTCGTCGTCGCCGAGCGCAAAGCTGAATCTGCCATAGCCGGGCAGTCCGAACGCCTCACCGGGAACGAACGCCACCCTGGCATCTTCCAAGATGATGTCGGCCAGTTCGATGGTCGTCGTCGCGGTTTTGACCGTTCCATCGGAAGATCGGATGTCGCGGCCGAGCAGACCGGTCATGTCGGGGTAGCAATAGAAGGCGCCCTGCGGCTCGGGGCAGGTGACACCGTCGATGGCATTGAGCATGTCGTGCATCATTGCCGCACGCCGGGCGAACGCTTTGCGCATCATCACCACATCGTCCAGCGGTCCCGACACCGCTGCGATCGTGGCGCGCTGCGCAACGTTGCAGACGTTCGAGGTCGCATGGCTTTGAAAGTTGGTCGCCGCCTTGATGACGTCGGTCGGGCCAATCATCCAACCGACACGCCACCCCGTCATTGCAAAGGTCTTCGCCACGCCATTGACGATGATGCACTGTTCGGCAAGTTCGGGCACCAACACCGGCATCGATGAGAAGTCATGGCTGCCGTAGGTCAGATGTTCGTAGATCTCGTCGGTGATCACCCACACACCGTTGGCCACAGCCCACTCACCAATCTCCTTGACAGACTCGGGCGGGTAGACCGCACCAGACGGGTTGTCCGGGCTGACAAACAGCAACACCTTGGTCTTGTCGGTCTTGGCGGCATCGAGCTGCTCGACGGTGACTTGAAAGCCCGACTCGGCGTCGGTGTCGATCACCACGGGAACACCGCCAGCGAGCGTGATTGCCTCTGGGTAGGTGGTCCAGTACGGCGCCGGGCAGATGACCTCGTCACCGGGGTCGCATAGCGCTGCAAAGGCTGTGTAGACCGCATGCTTTCCGCCGTTGGTGACCAACACGTTGGCCGGCGCACACGAAAAGCCTGAGTCACGCATGGTCTTATCGCAGATTGCCTGCTTCAGGTCGGGCAGGCCGCCGGCCGGGCTGTACTTGTGATTTTTCGGGTCGGCGCACGCGGCAGCTGCGGCGTCGACGATGTGCTGCGGAGTCGGGAAGTCAGGCTCGCCGGCACCAAAGCCAATGACGTTCTCACCGGCAGCCTTCATGGCTTTGGCCTTGGAGTCAACGGCGAGCGTGGCCGAAGGAGCAATGGCGGCAAGACGAGCAGATGTCCGAGACATGGAGTTCACGGTCCCTCATCCTACGACCTCGACCCATCCCCGGCCCCCATCGTTTGCGTACCCGGGACATGTCAGCGGCGACATGTCCCGGGTACGCAAACGCAGGATGGCGACGCTTGTGCCCGCAAACGCTACGGTCCGGCCCATGTCAGCAGACGGAGCTATTCGATCAAACGTGACCGGCATACCCGGCCCTGAACTCACTCCCACCGCGACGGTGCTCGACAAGCCGTTGAGCGAATGCAAAGTCGCGATCTGCACCACCGCCGGGCTCCGCCTCGCCAGCGACGTCAAGCTCTGGCTGGACGCCTCGTTCACGGTGCTGCCTGCCGCTGCTCGCGACGTGCAGCTCAGCCACTTCTCCCCCAATTTTGATCGCTCCGGCCTCACCGCCGACATCAATGTGGCGTATCCGGCCGACCGGCTCTCAGAGCTTGCCGAGGCCGGCGTCATCGGCTCCGTTGCCACCAACAACCTATCGTTCATGGGCGCACAGCTGGACGCAACGTTCTCGACGATCATCAACGACTCCGGGCCTGCTGCGGCACAGGTCCTGCTCGATGACGGCGTCGACGTTGTCATCTTCACCCCGGTTTGACCGCTCTGCACGCGCACCGTGAGTGTGCTCTCCCACGTGTTCGAAAAGGCAGGACTCGCCACCGTCGGCATCTCACTCGTTCGAGGCCAGGCGGAAACCGTCAAGCCACCGCGGATCCTGAACGTGAACTTCCCTCTCGGCCGACCGCTGGGCAAGCCTGAAGATTCTGAATTCCAGACCAGCGTCCTGATGACGATGTTCGACCTGCTGCCCCGCACCGACGTGCCGGTGCTCGTCGACTTTCCCGAGACGATCGAAGAACAGGGCTCCGAGCCGTCGTCGTGTCCGATGCCGCCGCGGCACAACCCTGACCTCAACGCAGCCATCGATGAGGCAAACAGCCTGCGCAATGCATACGACCGCAACCTCGAAGCGACCGGCGGGCGCACGATGCTCGGACGCGTTGCCGATGTGGACGGTGTGGTCGGCCTGATCGAGAAGATCATCGAGATCGAAGGCGGCGCGTCGATCGCCGACGTCGGCTGGGATTCCACGGCGGCCATCGCCGCCAGCCAGGACATCCGGGCGTACTACGAAGAAGCTGGCCTCCAGCTCGCGGACAACACGGGTGCACGCCAACTCGAAACCTGGTTCTTTCACCAGACCGAGACAGGCCAGTTGATTCGGCGGGCCCGCGACGGCATGCGCGACCGCAACGACGACAAGCTTGCAACGACCTATCTGGCTCCAATGACGCAGGGCTGACCCGAACCCTTTCTTTTTGGAAAGCTGCGGTCGGTTCTTCTGACTTGACGCCATCATGTTGCGGTGACTGAGACCCCCGCGATCACCATTCCTGCTCACCTGTTGCCCGCTGACGGCCGCTTCTGCTGTGGCCCCTCCAAAGTCCGGCGCGACCAGATCGATGCCGTCGTTGCCGCTCGCGACACGCTGCTCGGAACCTCCCATCGCAAGCCGCCGGTCAAGAACCTCGTCGGCGACGTACGTTCCAAGCTGGCCGACCTGTTCGCGTTGCCCGACGGGTGGGAAGTCGTGCTCGGCAACGGAGGCTCCACCATCTTCTGGGACGTGGCCACGTTCGGGCTTGTACGCGATCGCAGTCAACACCTGGTCTTCGGCGAGTTCTCTTCAAAGTTCGCCGACGCCTGCGCGGCTGCCCCGCACCTGGGCCAACCGTCAGTGATCAAGGTCGATCCGGGCTCGCATCCCGAGCCGGTCGCCGAGGACGGCATTGACCTGTACGCCCTGACCCACAACGAGACGTCCACGGGTGTGGCCATGCAGCTGCATCGGCCAGCTGGCGCCGGTGACGCGCTCGTTGCCGTCGACGCCACCTCTGCCGCTGGCGGCTTGCTGTGGGATCCTGCCCAGGTCGACTGCTACTACTTTGCCCCGCAGAAATGCTTCGCTTCCGACGGCGGCATCTGGTTGGCAGCGTGCGCGCCCGCTGCGATCGAGCGGATCAACGAGATCGGATCGTCTGACCGCTGGCGCCCCGCATCGCTCGATCTACAGATCGCACTCGACAACTCGACGAAGAACCAGACTTACAACACGCCCGCCGTGGCCACGCTGGTGATGCTCGACGCACAGCTCGACTGGATGCTGGCAAATGGCGGCCTTGCGGGCATGGCCGCCCGCAGCGCTGCGTCAGCGTCGATCCTCTACTCGTGGGCCGAGGCGCGGGACTGGGCGACCCCGTTCGTCACCGACCCTGCGCATCGTTCCAACGTTGTCGGCACCATCGACATCGACGACTCGATTGACGCTAACGAGATCTGCGCGACGCTTCGGGCCAACGGCATCGTCGACACTGATGCCTATCGCAAGCTCGGTCGCAACCAGCTCCGTGTCGGCATGTTCCCGGCCATCGACACCGCCGACATCGAGGCGCTCACCAAGTCCGTCGATCACGTCGTCGAACAACTGAGCTAGGCCAATAGATTGCATGGATGCAGGCAATCGATGTGCTGAGTTTCGGGATGGGCGACATGGGCTCGCTCAATCGCCCGGTCATGCTGGTTGGCCTCGAAGGGTGGTTCGATGTCGCTTGCGCTGCGACGCAGGCGGTCAACGCCTTCACGAGCGCTGACCACGCTGTCGTCGTGGGGACTATTGACCCAGACCCATTCTACGACTTCACGCAGCAGCGACCGCATGTCACCATCGATGATGACGTCAGAGAAATCGTCTGGCCAACAAATGAGTTTGTTCTCCAACGAGGTGGTCCGACGCCCGACGGCGACTCTGCTCGGCGCGACGTGATAGGCCTGATCGGCGTCGAGCCCCACCTCAACTGGAGGACCTACGTTGACGCGATTATTACGGTGGCGGTTGCGATGGGCTGCGAGGCTGTCGTTACCGTTGGCTCGGCAGCCGAAGCGCTCCCTCATACTCGGACACCTCCGGTCACGGGCAGCACCGCCACTTCGGGCCTGGCGTCCCGGCTGGGACTGTCCCAACCGTCGTATCAAGGGATCACGGGCGTTGCTGGCGTGTTGAATGCAGAACTCGAAGCCCGTGATATTCCATCGATTTCCCTCCGTGTCGGCATACCGCACTATTTAATGAACGCCGAGCACCCGATGGCCGCCGCAGCTCTCGTCGGCCACCTCGGCCATGTGCTCGACGTTCCGACGAGTGAATGGATGAATGGCGACATCAGCAACCAAATCGATAGCTGGCGCGCGGTTCATGACGAGATAACCGTAAACGATGATCAGCTGAGGATGTACGTCCGCATGCTCGAAGCTGAGTTCGACCGGCGCTCTGAAGCGCAGATTCCGACAGCTGACGACCTCGGCGATCAGTTCGAAGAGTTCCTCAAAGACCAGCGCGACGACTGACGCAACTCGTCGCTCAGACCGCTGCGAAGGCGGTTTCGAGATCGGCGATGATGTCGCTGAGAGTCTCGAGACCCACACTCAGACGGATCAGGCCAGGCCCAACGCCGCTTTGCACCTGCTCTTCGGGTGACAACTGGCTATGGGTCGTGCTGGCCGGGTGGATTACCAGGCTGCGGACGTCACCGATGTTGGCGACATGGCTGTGCAGCACGCAACCCTCAACGAACCGCTTGCCGGCCTCAACGCCACCCTTGACATCGAACGCCACGATCGAGCCAGCTCCGCGCCCACCACCGTACTCCTGGGTGCGCGCGTACCACGGGCTGCTTGGAAGGCCGGCAAACTGCACGCTCTCGACCTGGTCGTGCGCGTCGAGGAACTCCGCAACAACCTGGGCGTTGGCGAAGTGGCGTTCCATCCGCAGCGACAGCGTCTCGAGTCCCTGCAAAATAAGAAAGGCGTTGAACGGAGAAATCGCCATGCCGAGATCACGCAGCATCTGCACTCTGGCCTTGAGAGCAAACGCACCATGGCCGAGCGCCGGGAAGTATGCGAGACCGTGATAACTCGGGTCCGGCTCAGTGAAGTTCGGAAAGCGTCCAGACGCTGCGTAGTCGAAGGTGCCCCCGTCAACGATGGCACCACCGATCGATGTGCCGTGACCGCCACAGAACTTCGTGAGGCTGTGCAGGACGATATCTGCACCGAGTTCGAGGGGTCGCACAAGGTACGGCGTCGGCACAGTGTTATCGACCATAAGCGGAATGCCGTTTTCATGCGCGACTCCGGCAACGCCGGTGATGTCGAACATATTGTTCCGCGGGTTCGCCAGCACTTCGCCGAAGAATGCCTTGGTGTTGTCTTTGACGTGTGCGGCCCACTGCTCAAGGTCGTCGGGGTCGTCGACGAAAGTGACTTCAATTCCAAGTTTTGGCATCGTGTAGTGGAGCAGGTTGTACGTGCCGCCGTAAAGCGAAGGCGAGGCGACAACATGATCTCCCGACTCGCACAACGTGAGCAATGCGAGAGTTGCTGCAGACTGGCCCGATGCGACAACGAGCGTGCCGGGGATTCCGATTGCTGTCGTGCAGCCACCTTCGAGAGCGTTGATTCGCTCTTCCAACGCAGCTTGCGTTGGGTTCATGATGCGGGTGTAGATGTTCCCAACCTCAGCCAAGCCAAACAAGTTGGCGGCATGCTCGGTGTCACGGAACTGATACGACGTTGTCTGGTAGATCGGTACAGCGCGGGCACCTGAGGTGGGATCGGGCTCACCGCCGACGTGAATTTGTTTGGTCTCGAATCCCCAGTTGCTTTGCTCAGTCATGGGACATGAAGATAGCGGCCGAATCCCGACTAAACAAGTCGGATTTCATGGCACAGGTCAGAACGACGACCTGAGAGCACAACACCGATCAAGACCTGCGGCGCTGATGATCCACACTTTCAATTTCAGCGGACCAGGATCACCCAACCGGTCTTTTTCCTCACCTGACACTAGGCCTCCAACCAAGGTGGTTCGCCTCGAAAGCCATCAAACCCCCGCAAACAATTAGCTCACAGTGATCAGCGAATGGAGGATTGTGCGCAAAATGGCGGAGGCGAATCTGGATCGAAACCTACCCCACGTATTCAGATATGCCGATCAGTTCAGCTATCGCCGCCTGAGGCTTCGGCAACCTTCTGTTTGCCGGCATTAATGAACGGCATCATTGCACGGAGCTCTGCGCCTACCTCTTCAATGGGATGCTGCTTACCTTCTTCCTGCATGCGGTGGTAGCTCTCGCGGCCAGATTCGGACTCCGCAATCCACTCATCAGCAAACTGGCCGGTCTGGATTTCAGTAAGGATCTTTTTCATCTCGGCTTTGGTTGCCTCGGTGACGACACGCGGGCCCCGAGTGAGATCGCCGTACTCGGCGGTGTCGGAGATGCTGTAGCGCATGCCGGCGATGCCCTCTTCATACATCAGGTCGACGATCAGCTTTACCTCGTGAAGGCACTCGAAATAGGCCATCTCGGGCGCGTAACCCGCCTCAGTGAGGGTTTCGAACCCAGCGCGTACGAGTTGGGTGACACCACCGCAGAGGACGGCCTGCTCACCAAACAGGTCAGTCTCGGTTTCTTCGGTGAATGTGGTCTCGATGACGCCGGCACGCGTCCCACCGACTGCATCGGCGTATGACATAGCGACTGCACGGGCGTTGCCGGTGGCATCTTGCTCGACAGCGATGAGGGCCGGAACGCCGCCGCCTTCGGTGAAGGTACGGCGTACGAGATGGCCGGGGCCCTTCGGCGCAATCATGATGACGTCGACGCCTTCGGGTGCAGTGATCCGACCGAAGCGAATGTTGAAACCGTGAGCGAATGCGAGTGCATTTCCGGCTTCAAGGTTTGGCGCAATGTCAGCGTCGTAGATCGCCTTCTGTTCCGTGTCGGGGGCGAGCAACATGATGACGTCGGCCGCCTTAGTCGCGTCGGCGACGTTCATCACGGTAAGGCCAGCAGCTTCTGCCTTCGCTCTCGACGACGAGCCTTCACGCAGCCCGACGATCACATCAACGCCTGACTCCTTCATATTTAGAGCATGCGCGTGGCCCTGCGAGCCGTAACCGATGACCGCCACCTTTTTAGAGCGAATAATCGAAGAATCTGCGTCAGTTTCATAATAGACGGTGACAGCCATGCTGTGAATTACCTTTCAGGAACCCGGGCCACGGGTCGATCCGGAGCCGGGTGTTCAGTGTTGATGTGTGGTTGAGTAACAAATGGAAGATCAGATTCAGTTCACAGCCCGCAGACGCGAGCCACGGTCGAGTTTCGGAAGCGCTACGCGACCGGTCCGTTGCAACTCAACAATGCCATATTCGCCAAGCAAATCCTCAAAATCATTGAGCTTGTTCGGATGCCCTTCGAGGCTGACCGTGATCACCGCCTCGGAGACAGCGATGATCTTGCCCTCGAAAATGTCAACGAGGCTCACCACTTCGCTGCGCTGCGTTGCATCGGACTTGATCGTGGCAATCAACAGTTCACGTTCGACGCTGAGCTCAGGGTCGAGCTCCGAGATCTTAATCACGTCGATGAGCTTGAAGAGCTGCTTCGTAATCTGCTCGAGGGGAGCGGAATCGAGATCGACCACGATCGTGATGCGGCTGCGGCCCTCGACCTCGGCCGGGGCGACAGCGAGACTGAAGATGTTGTAGCCGCGCCGGGCGAACAAACCGGCGACACGGGCGAGCACACCCGGGCGGTTCTGGACAAGCACAGAGAGAATGTGGTGGTTCATCCCCTCGGCATAGGTGTTGGCACTTCGTGCGCCCGGGTAGTCACGGATGCGAGGCATCTCAGTGGCCGTCCTTCAACTTGTTATCGACCGACTCGGGTACAGGTTTGAGCGCCTCGGCCCGGTCTTGCTGGGTGGGGTGCAGGATTAGGTCGGAGTTACTCGCACCCGCCGGCACCATCGGGAACACGCCCTCTGTCGCATCGGTGCGGAATTCAATCACGACCGTACGGTCATTGATCGAGTTGGCCTTCTCGATGGCCGGGCCGACCTCCTCAGGTGACTCGACGAGAATCCCGATGCAGCCCATCGACTCCGCCATCATCACGAAGTTCGGCACGTTCGAGCTGTCGAGAAATACTTCGGAGTAGCGCTCGTCGTAAAACATTTCTTGCCACTGCCGAACCATGCCGAGAAAGTTGTTGTTCAGTAACGCCACCTTGATCGGGAGTTTCTCGAGCGTCGCCGTGACCAACTCAGTAGCAGTCATCTGAAAACAACCGTCCCCATCGATGGCCCAAACGGTCCGATCAGGCATTGCGGCCTTGGCTCCGATTGCTGCGGGAAGCGAGAACCCCATGGTTCCGAGACCGCCAGAGTTGACCCAGGTGTATGGATCGTTGAATTTCCAGTACTGCGATGTGTACATCTGGTGCTGGCCGACGCCAGAGGTAACGATCGTGCCCTTCGGAGCGCGCTCGTTAAGTTGCTCAATACAGAACTGCGGCTTCAGCTGATCCCCGGGCGCAGACCGCTCATAAGTCATCGGGAACTGTTCTTGCCAGCCCGACACCTGGCTCTTCCATGCCGAGGTGTCGGCCTGTCGCGTGCCACCCTGTAGCAAGTCCCTGATCTCACGGATGATCTCGGTGATGACGTATTTGGCATCGCCGACAATCGGGACGTCGGGCCGCCGCACTTTGCCCTGTTCGGCTGGGTCGATGTCGACGTGGATGATTTTTGCGTCTGGAGCAAACGCGTCAACCTTGCCGGTAATGCGGTCATCGAAGCGCGCACCGAGCGTGATGAGGAGGTCACTCTGCTGCATTGCGGTTACTGCAGTGGCGTTGCCGTGCATGCCCGGCATACCGAGGCAGTTCGGATGATCATCGGGAAAAGCACCGCGGGCCATCAAAGTGGTGACGACGTGCCCGTCAATCAGCTCCACGAGCTCGCGCAGTGCTTCAGCGGCGCGGGCCTTGAGAATGCCACCACCGGCATAGACGACCGGCCGCTCCGAAGCGAGGATCAATCTGGCGGCCTCTTTGATCATCCGCGGGTGGCCCTTGGTGTTCGGCCGGTACCCAGGAAGCGAATCGAAGACCTCTTCATCAGTAGGCCAGTGCCACGTCATCTCGCCGGTGAGCGCGTCTTTCGGGATGTCAACAAGAGTGGGACCTGGGCGGCCCGTTGTTGCGATGTGGAACGCCTGGCGAATGGCCATAGGGATCTCATCAGCGGACATCACCAACTCGTTGTGCTTGGTGCACGACCGGGTGATCCCGACCGTGTCGCACTCTTGGAATGCATCGCTGCCAATTGCGGCCGTCGGCACCTGCCCAGTGATCGCAACCATTGGAATCGAATCCATATATGCATCCATCAGGGGCGTGACGAGGTTGGTGGCTGCTGGCCCGGAGGTGACCATAGCGACGCCTGGCTTGCCTGAGACATGAGCGTACCCCTCGGCGGCGTGACCCGCCCCCTGTTCGTGGCGCACGAGGACATGCCTAATCGGGCTGTCCATCAGTGGATCGTAGGCCGGCAAAATGCACCCGCCGGGGTAACCGAACATCGCATCGACGTTCTCATACTCAAGTGAGCGGATCAGAGCTTGTGCCCCGGTAATACGTTCTGGTGCTGCTGGTTCAGTCATGTGACTGGGTCTTTCTTCTGGTGTTGTCTAGTGGTGGGGTGGGCGTATTTCGGGGACTGGGGCTGAAAAAGCAAACGACCTCCCGAGAGGGAGGTCGAGGAACGCACTTAGCAATAGCTAGGTGCGTTACCGAATGAGTACTACGAGCACGAAATTGGTTGAGAACATGCTTTCCATGAATATGTATTGTAGCGCCGAAATCACACCTTGAACACATCGTCCCGCCGAGTGAGACGGGGTTGTCAGGCGGGGAACGCGGACTGCAGTTGCGCGGCGATTAGCGTATTTTCCATTAGGCAGGCGATCGTCATCGGCCCGGTACCGCCAGGCATAGGGGTTAGCCACCCGGCAACCGGCTCGACCGACAATCGATCAACGTCACCGACGATGCCTGCCTCGGTACGCGAGACGCCGACATCAACGACGGCTGCGCCTGGCTTGATCATGTCACCAGTAATCATTCCTGCCTGACCTGCTGCACCGATGACAATGTCAGCTTCTCGAACTACAGCTTTTATGTCGGCCGTGCGCGAATGAGCCATCGTGACGGTGGCGTCTGCACCTTTCCGATTAAGCAGCAATGATAGCGGCAGGCCGACAAGCGTCGAGCGACCGATCACGACGGCGCGAGCACCGGAGGTGGGCACTTCATATTTTTCAAGCAGCCGTATGACGCCGTTCGGCGTACAGCCCACCAGACCGGGACGATTGCGCAAGAGCCGACCCATCGAGCGTTCTGTTAGGCCGTCAACGTCCTTCTCCGGTGGGATGAGATCAAGCACAGGCTCTGGGTCGAGGCCGTCAGGCAGTGGAAGCTGAACCAGCACACCGTGCACTGAGACGTCTTCAGTTAATTCACGGACCGCCGCTTCGACCTCCCCCTGAGTTGCGGTATCCGGCAGGTCGACGTGGCGCGCAACGAGGCCGGCTTCGAGGGCCTTCTTGTGCTTGCTCGCCACATACCGCTGAGATGGTCCGTCGTTACCGACAAGCACAGTTGCCAAGCAGATCGGCGGCGAGCCAGCTGCCTCAACCGTTACCCGTAGCCCGGCGATGATCTCATCACGCAGCGCATTTCCATCCATCAAGATCGCAGCCATCCCGTGAAGCTACTCCCCTCAAAATCGACCCGGAGCGACCGTCAAAGGGTCGGGTAGTCCGGGATCGAGCAAACCGGATCGAATCAACCCGCCTCTGAATGAGTTACCGGCTGTTCGCCCATCCATTCGCGGAGGGTGTTCTTGAGCTTGGTCTGCTGAATAAACAGATCAGCCTCGGCCGGGGCGTCACCAGCAGCCTGAGGCGCCTTCAGGTAAAAGCTGAGCCACTCCTGGACTCCACTTTCGCCGGCACGGTGGGCAAGGTCCATGAACAGTGCGAGGTCGAGCACGATCGGTGCAGCAAGGATCGAGTCGCGACAAAGGAAATCGACTTTGATCTGCATCGGGTAGCCGAGCCACCCAAAAATGTCAATGTTGTCCCACCCCTCTTTGTTGTCACCACGGGGCGGGTAGTAGTTGATCCGCACGACATGGTCGATGTTGCCGTACAGATCGGGGTACACCTCAGGCTGCAAAATGCCGTCGAGCACACCAAGCTTCGAGACTTCCTTCGACTTGAAGTTCTCCGGATCGTCCAGCACTTCCCCATCGCGGTTGCCGAGGATATTGGTCGAGAACCAGCCGCGGACCCCAAGCATGCGGGCTTTGAAACCTGGTGCAAGTAGGGTCTTCATGAGGGTCTGACCTGTCTTAAAATCCTTGCCTGCAATCGGTACGCGGTTGGTCCGGGATAGTTCGACAATGCAGTCGAGGTCGGTCGTGAGGTTCGGTGCACCGTTGGCGTATGGCACGTCGCTTTGCAGGGCGGCGTAGCAGTAGATCTGCGACGGCGAGATGTTGTCGTCGTTGTCCCGGAGCCCTTGCTCAAAGGAAGCGACCGAAGCGTGCACTTCGGACGGCTCCTGGTACGCCTCAGTCGAACCGCACCACACCATGACCAGCCGATCACAGCCGTTTTCTGCCTTGAATCGAGCAATGTCGGCGATGAGAGCTTCGGCCTGATCCCACTTGCTGGCGATGTCCTTCACGCGGACACCATCGAGCCGGCTAACCCAACGCTGATCGAACACGGCTTCCATCGGCACGATGCCTTCCATCTCTGCAGAGATGGCATCGAGGTCGTTGCCTTGCAGCACACCGGCCGTCTTGGCCGCTTCCATTGCGTTTGGCGAGATCGGATCCCAACCGCCGAAGACGATGTCGTCGAGTTCGGCGAGTGGCACAAATTCCTTAATCAGCGGGTTGCGGTTCTCTTCTTTGGTGCCCAGGCGGATGTGCGCCATCTGCGCGATCGATCCGATTGGCGGAGAGATGCCTTGCCGAGCAGCAATCACGCCAGCGATGAATGTGGTGGCCACGGCGCCCATCCCGGGCGTGAGCACACCGAGCTTGCCATGCGCAGGAGTAATTTGACGAGCGTTCGAAGTCATATCCGAAACGATAAGTAAATCTGCATCGAAATATTTGAGTGTTAAGTAAGTCTGAACTAAATTGCTTGGGGTGTCGCGCCGCCCACTCCCAGACATTTCTATTCGGCAGTTGGAATATCTGCTTGCGGTTGCCGACGCGCCATCGTGGGCGGCCGCCGCCAGCGAGGTCGGCGTCTCTCCGTCTGCGCTATCACAAGGACTCGCTGAACTCGAGCGCCGGCTCGGCGTCCAACTCTTCGAGTCCGTTGGCCGTCGACGCAAGTTGCGCACAACCATGACACCAGTCTTAGACCATGCGCGTCACGTAGTGGCACTGACTTGCGACGTAGTGTCATGGGCCGACCGGCTCCGACTTGCTGACACTGGACATGTCAGCCTCGGAATGATCGACGTTGCCGCCGTCGTTCACTTCCCCGACGTCCTCCGTGGATTTCGCTCCGAACATAACGACGTCGACCTCCGCCTTACCGTGGCGCCGTCGCAATCGCTCCTGGAGGATCTCCAGCACGGCACCCTGGACCTCGTCGTGTGCGTCGAACCACCCCAAAAAATGACCGGCATCGAATTCGTTCCGTTGCTCATTGAGCCGATGATCGTCTACGGGCCCCCAGGTCTCCCGATCGATGGACCAGCGAGTTGGGGGCCGTGGGTGTTATTTCCTGCGGACTCACACAGCCGCAATCTGGTAATCAACCGTCTCCACCAACTGGGTGCTTCCACCGAAGTCGCTGCTGAGTCACACCAAGCCGACGTACTGCGTGAAATGGTGCTGCTCGGTTTGGGCTGGACGGTACTCCCGCGCAGCCAAGGCGAATCAGAGCGCGGCGATCTGTCCGTCGGCGAGCAGATCCTGGAACGCCAACTGGTTGTCGCCCAACGCGCCGGTGCTGTCACCGATCCAGCAGTCGACGAACTCGCCCGACGACTCATTCGTCAACCAGCAACTGGCAAGGAGTAAGAGACACGTTCCGAGATGACTACACCGGTATTGGCAGTGCCGTGGTTCGCTTCATCTCCTCCATCACAAAAATCGTGCGAACGTCATACAGATCGACTGCAGCGATCAGCCGTTTGTAAAAGGCGTCGTATGCGTCGATACTTGCGACCATCACCTTCAGCGTGTAGTCAATGTCTCCACTGGTGCGGTAGCCCTCGACAATTTCAGGGAATGCATCGAGAGCAGTCTGGAATCGATCGATCCAGTCCGGACCGTGATCGTTTGTACGAATGTTGACCAGTGCGGTGACACCAAGATTGACCGCTGCAGGATCAATCAACGCAACGCGCCGCATGATTACACCGGCTTCTTCAAGCGCACGGACTCGGCGCCAACACGGCGTTGAGGTCAAGCCAACGGCATCACCAAGCTCGCGGGCACTAAGGCTTCCGTCGTTCTGAAGTAAACGCACAATTTCCCGATCAAGTTCATCCACAATAGATGATTATTGCATTTTTTTTTATTATTATCATTTTTTATTGCACGACAATCAACAAGACACGCGATAATCGCAATGCATCGACTTGGCAACTTCTCTACTGTGGTGCCATGACCTTGAGGCAACATTTCACCGAACATCCGGAATCGGTCGATGAGACCTACTTGGAGCACTTCAAGGTTGCTGCTCGGTTTGCTCGCTGTCTGTCGATTGCTGCCGGCGCTGCGGCAGTTCACGCCATAATCCCATCGCTCTGCACGACGACCGCCAGCAAGCGAATCTGTGAACTCCACAGTGAGATGACCGCTGGCAAGCGCGGCAGCAACGCGCTCGAATCAGCGGCCTGACAACGACCTCAGTCGGTAACGACAGCATCGAGCACGACGTCGTGCTCATCCATCGGGAGATGGTCAACGATTTGGCAAGCAAAACAAACGCCGATCGTCGTGCAGTCAGCCCTGCGCCCCGGAAGGAATCGGTCGTACCAGCCACCGCCTTGCCCTAGTCGGTGGCCGCCGACAGTAAATGCAAGGCCAGGCACAACGATCAAGTCGGGCCAAGAAGGATCGAGGTCGGCGTCCTCGGGCAATGCTGTCGACTTTCCTGCTGCCTGGAGCAGGTCGATTAGCGACGCCGTTTCTGGCTCGCCAGGAATCGAGGCGAATACCATGACTCGACGCGAGGTGTGCACATCGTCGCGATCAAGTAGTGCCACCCACATGGCCGCTGAACGTTCAGGCCGGTCAGTGAGTCCGTTGCGAAGTTGTCGCATTTCCCGTCGCAGCTCCCGTTTGGCAGCGTCAACATCAGACGCCGAGCTGGCCGAGACATTGATCTCCGGGACGTCGGGCATGAGCGCGAATCGTATTACTGGCGGGACCTACAATCGGTGACGATGAGTGACACAACTGACTCAACTGCATTCGACTCGGGGCACTTCCGCACAATCATGGGACACTTCCCCACTGGCGTCACGGTTGTCACCGCTATGTCACCCGACATCGACGGCACCGGGCCGCAGCCGGTTGGATTTACCATCGGCTCATTCACCTCCGTCTCGCTCGATCCGCCACTCGTGGGGTTCCTTCCCCAAGTCGGCTCGTCCACGATGGACGGAATCGAGGCATCTAGCAGCTTCTGTGTGAATGTACTGAGCGATCAGCAGAGTGATATCTGCTGGAGGTTTGCAAAGAGCGGTGTCGACGGCGCACGCTTCAGCGATGTCGACTGGCATGCGGCTCCTTCTGGCTCACCGATTCTCGATCGTGCCGTTGCCTGGATCGACTGCTCAGTTGAAGCCATCCACACGATGGGCGACCACCTTTTTGTACTAGGACGCGTTGGCGCGCTCGACGCAGATGCCGACCATGACGGTGAGCCTCCCGTCCCGCTGTTGTTCTTTAAAGGCAGCCTCGGCGGTTTCGAAGCCGCTGGCTAAGACTCTCCCCCGTTGTTGCGTGGCGATTTCTGCACACCGGTCCGAAGAAATCATGATATAGACAAGCTGGGCCTCTAGATTCGCGACAGACTGATCCAATGCATCCGCGTACTCCGCTTGCAGCTGCTCTTGACACCGCCGTTGTGATTTCATTCATCGCCATCGGGCGCCGCAACCATGACCAAGACGGAGAGATCTCAGGCCTCGTCGAGACGGCTGCTCCATTCCTGATTGCACTTGCCATTGCCTGGGTGATCTGGCGCGTTTGGCTGCAGCCCGACGCTGTGACAACCGGAGTGCGTGTGTGGTTGACGACGTTGGGGCTCGGCATGGTGCTCCGCAATCTGGTTTTTGACAATGGCACTGCGACGTCGTTCGTCCTTGTTGCCTCCATCTTTCTCGGCACCTTTATCGTCGGCTGGCGCGCCGTCGCCGGCGCTCTCGCGTTTCGATCCACCAACCGCCTTCGCTGAGGTCTCTCTCGTACCCCCCTGCCATCATTGCACGATGGCAATTTCAGCGACCGCGCAAACGATCACCCCCGCCGACGCAGGCTTCGACGCTGGACGCCTCGCCAGGATTGACGACCACCTCAAACAGTACGTCGACGACGGTCGACTGCCAGGGTGGCAAGTCGTTGTGAGCCGCGGCGGTGAAGTCGCCCACAGCTCGACCTATGGAAAGCGGAACATTGAGCAGGGACTGCCATGGGAGTCCGACACCATCTGTCGAATATTCTCGATGAGTAAACCGATCACGTCGGTTGCCGCAATGATTCTCTATGAAGAGGGGAAGCTGCAGCTGAAAGACCCAGTGGCCAAGTACATCCCGTCGTTCGGGGAGTCCGAGGTCTATCGCAACGGTTCGTTCGTTTCACCTGTGACTGAACGGTTGACGGAGCCGATGCGAATCTGGCACCTTCTGACGCACACTTCCGGTCTCACCTATGGCTTTCACAACAACCACGTCACCGATGCGATGCATCGTAGGGCCGGCTTTGAGTGGGGCGTTCCAACAGGGATGGACCTTGCCACCTGCTGCGACGTGTGGGCCAGCCTCCCTCTCGCTTTCCAGCCGGGAACCGAGTGGCTGTACGGCGTATCGACCGACGTACTCGGCCGTGTCGTTGAAGTGGTATCGGGCCAGTCGCTCGACAATTTCTTTCGTGAGCGAATCCTCGACCCGCTCGGTATGACCGACACTGATTTTTGGGTGGAAAGCGACAAGCGGGATCGCTTTGCCGAGCTGTACTTCCCTAAGCCGACCGGCAATGCACGAGGCGAGGGACCATCTGCCAATGCCTCGGTAATGCCTGCTGCTCCCCTCGACCACAAACCGACGATGCTTGGCGGCGGGGGCGGTCTATGTGGCACGGCCGCCGACTACGTCCGGTTTGCCCATATGTTGCTGAATCGCGGCGAACTCGATGGTGCCCGTATTCTCGGGAGCCGCACTGTCGACTACATGACGCGCAATCACCTGCCGGGTGGAGCCGAACTCGAAACGTTTGGCCGTCCGTTGTTTGCCGAAACCCAGTTCGCCGGGATGGGCTTCGGCCTCGGATTCTCGATTGAGCTTGACAGCGCAGAGCACAAAGTGATCGGTTCCGCCGGAACGTTCGCGTGGGGCGGGGCAGCAAGCACTGCCTTCTGGGTCGACCCGACCGAGGAGCTCGTCGTGTTGTTCCTCACCCAACTTCTCCCGTCGAGTACGTACCCGATTCGTTCGATCTTGCAGCAACTCGTCTATCAAGCACTCGTTGACTGATGCGGACCCAATCTCAGTCGGAGGCCGAATGGACCGCGGGCACCGATTGAGTAGGAGGTTCGCCTGCGTCGAGCCAAGTGCATGTACTCTCTGCAGCGCGTTCGATCAATTCAGCTGATTGCGAGAAATCGATGGGCGAAACCAGGACCGGGCACGGTGGTGGGATGAGGTGAATAGGTACGTCGTAGGTGTTGGCAGCCATCTCGAGCGCAAATCGACGCTGCACCATCAAGCTCACTGCGTGAAGCGCTGCTGCAAGAGCAGTCTCGGGCGGCTCGGTGAGGTCGCATGAATAGCCAGTCGACAGCACCCAAATATCGGTAGCACCGGCATTGATCGCAGTGGTGATTGCGATGTTGTTCACGATCGCACCGTCGACGAGCAGTCGGTCGCGACCGTTGACATTGACCCAAGCGGGGGGATATACCGCCGGCAGCGACGCGCTCGCTGTCACTGCGTCGACAGCGTTACCAGCGGTGAGGAGTACTTCTTCGCCCGAGAGGGCATCGGCGGCAACAATGATCAGCGGTGTCAGGGCATCTTCGATCATCTCGAACGGCAGGTGTCTCGACAATGTGGCGCGAAGCGCTACGTCAGGGACAAAATGGGTTGACTTCCCGGCGAATGCACGCAACCCCAGTAGCGGATGCAGCGGAAACAGATCTGCACGCCGAAGACCGAGCCACAGATCCGCAAGCCCTGCTGCCGGACCGCCACCGGCAAGCCATGCACCATTGATCGCTCCGACCGAGGTTCCCACGATCAGATCGGGCCTGATGCCGCGCTGCTCGAGAGCAATTGCCATCCCGCCTTGGACTGAGCCGTGACTGGCACCGCCGGAGAGAACAAACGCCGTGGTCATGTGAGCGAAACGCGTCAATCACCGTCTCGGAGACGGAAGTAGACGGTCAACAATGCGCAGACCACGATTAAAAACACGAGGGCTCGAATGATGAAGCCGACGACGTCGAGGAAGCTGCCAAGGAATGTCCAGGCGACAAACACGACGATTATCCATCCGACAACACTTGCGATAATCGACCGCCCAGCAGAACTTCCCACCCTTCCAAGGCTATGCGAGCCGTGCTCAGCAGCGTGTCGCTTTCGTGCGATTTACCGTTCAGGCCTAAATCAGAGCGTGTTAGTGATTGCTCCGGTCTCGGCGCCCTGCACGAGGCGTGCGTACTTACCAAGCACTCCAGTGGTGTAGCGCGGAGCGTTGGGTTGCCAGGCTTCCTTGCGGGCAGCAAGCACGTCGTCAGGAACCTGCAAGTCAAGCGTCTTGCTCGGCACGTCGATGAGGATCCTGTCGCCCTCTTCGATAAAGGCAATCGGCCCGCCGTCGGCTGCCTCGGGAGCAACATGGCCAATACAGAAACCCCAGGTACCGCCAGAGAACCGACCGTCGGTGATCAGCGCTACGTCGCCACCGCGACCGGCGCCCTTCAGCGCGCCCGTGATAGCAAGCATTTCACGCATGCCGGGCCCACCCTTCGGTCCCTCGTATCGGATGACGATCACATCACCGGCGTTAATCTGACTTGCGAGAATTGCTTCCATTGCGAACGACTCGTCGTCATAGACGCGCGCCGGCCCTTCGAAGTGCATCTGCTCGGCGCTCAGGCCAGCGACCTTGACGACAGAACCCTTTGGGGCAAGCGAACCTGTCAAGATATTGATTCCCCCTTCGCTATGTATTGGCGCATTGACGGGATGAACGACCACACCGTCGGGCTCTGCAATATCCATTGCTGCAAGATTCTCAGCCATCGTCTTGCCGGTGACCGTCAGGCAATCTCCATTCAACATTCCGTTGTCGAGCAGATGCTTCAGAACGCCGGGAACACCGCCGACCTTATCGAGGTCACTCATGTGGAACTTGCCGCCGGGCGTCATGTCTGCGATGTGCGGAACCTTGTCGGCGATCCGGTTGAAATCGTCGAGTTCGAGTGCGACGCCGGCCTCGTTGGCAATGGCGAGCAAGTGCAGCACAGCGTTTGTCGAGCCACCCAGCGCCGAAGTGAGGGCGATCGCATTCTCGAACGCTGGTTTAGTCATGATCTGGCGCGACGTGATGCCGCGACGGAGCAGACCCACGACAGCCTCACCAGCAAGGTGGGCGTCGACTTCGCGACGCGAGTCGATCGCCGGCGGCGAAGCCGAACCCGGCAGACTCATACCGAGTGCCTCAGCAATCGAGCTCATAGTGTTGGCTGTGAACATGCCACCGCAGGCACCCTCACCTGGACAGGCCTTGACTTCAATGTCGTAGAGCTCCTGGTCGTCAATCGTCCCTGCGGCGTGCGCGCCGACGGCCTCGAAGACTGATGTGATGTCTAGTGCTTTACCGTTGTGCTCGCCTGGCATGATTGAACCGTTGTAAACGAAGATCGATGCGAGGTCGAGCCGGGCCGCCGCCATGAGCATGCCGGGTATTGACTTGTCGCACCCCGCCAGGCCAACGAATCCGTCGAGCCGTTCAGCGTGCATGACAGTCTCGACTGAGTCGGTGATGACCTCGCGCGATACAAGTGAGGCGCGCATGCCCTCATGACCCATCGAGATGCCATCGGACACGGTGATCGTGCCAAACTCCATGCCGAAACCATCGGCTGCGTTGACGCCGGCCTTGGCATGTTGTGCGAGCTTACGGAGCGTCATGTTGCAGGGAGTGACCTCGTTCCATGACGAAGCGATGGCAACCTGCGGTTTTTGCCAATCGTCGTCACCCATTCCGATTGCCCGGAGCATCGAGCGCGAAGGCGCCTTCTGCATACCGTCAGTGACATCGCGCGAGCGGGGCTTAATGTCTACGGGAATATTCTGGTCGTCAACTGACATGGGCATCAGGGTAGTGGGCCGTCTCGACGGCAGTCCTGGTGGTCTGAGCACCGGTGTCCCAGCGCTGCCGTCGCTGGTCAACCAACTTTTCCGGCGGCTGCCTGTCAGTGACCTTGCCCAACTGCAACAGGAATCTGCGGACGCCCAGGATCCCGTCTGGGAGGCACACCAAATTCCACGACATCAGAGTCGGTGGGTACGGTCGCCGCATCGCAGCCGCGCCTGACAAACTTGTGGCCTCGCCGGTTAGTTCGGCCTCGCTGCGGTCGACTGAGCGTCGGTCACTATGAAGGCTTCTTCGTCTGGATGAGTGCCGTCACGGCCTTCCCATCGGCTTGTCCTTTACTTGCCTTCATAACGGCACCGACCAATGCCCCCATCGCCTTACCCTCGCCTGCGCAGAACTTCTCCCACGCTTCGGGTTGACCAGCAATGGCCTGGTCAACCATCGCCTCGAGGTCAGAGTTGTCCATCGCCTCAAATCCGAGATCGGCTGCGATGACCTCAGGGTCAACGTTTTGTGACTCGATCATCACCGCAACAATGGTTTTCGCCTGACTTGCGGTGATCACGCCAGACAACTCCATCTTTGAGAGCGTTGCAACGCTCTCGACCGGTACTTGCTCGGCAAGCTCGGGCGCTTCTTTCACATGTTTCAGTGCAACTCCTGCGTCGCCCCCAAGTTTGGCGACGTCCATCACGTAGTTGTCCTGGCCGCGCTCCGCAACGACCATAACCGCTTCACTGTTGGCAGCTTGGCCCGCAGCATCAGCCAGAATCGCTCGCCGCTCAGCCGGCAGCACTGGCAGCGCATCCCGCACTCGTTCGATCCACTCGATACCCGGGTCGACGACAACCAGGTCAGGCTCGAGGAAGTACCGGTAGTCATCGGCATCTTCTTTCGACCGCAACGTGTGAGTTCGCCCGTCGTTTTCATCCCAGTGCCGGGTCTGCTGCACAACGGGCTCGTCAGCTTCGTGCAACGCGATTTGACGCCTCGCCTCATATTCAATCGCACGGCCCAACGAGCGAACCGAATTAACGTTTTTGATCTCGCAACGTGTGTTGAAGTTTTCGCCAGGCTTTCGCACGCTCACATTTGCATCAACTCGCATCGAGCCTTCCTCCATCTTGGCGTCTGACGCACCGACAGCTACGAGGATCTCCCGCAACTCATTGATGTACCCCTTGGCCTGCTCGGGATGACGGATATCTGGCCGACTCACGATCTCGACCAAAGGCACACCAGCGCGATTGAAGTCAATGAGCGAGTAGTCCGAGCCATGAATCCGACCACCGGCGCCACCGACGTGCGTGGACTTTCCGGTGTCCTCTTCAAGGTGGCCGCGCTCGATACCGACACGAAACCCATCCGGCAGGTCAAGCCAACCGTCGATATTGATCGGCTCGTCGTACTGGCTGATTTGGTACGCCTTCGGCATGTCGGGGTAAAAATAATTCTTCCGAGCGAATGTGGACTTTTGCACGGTGCAGTTGAGTGCAAGGCCCAATCGCATCGCTAGTTCCACTGCCTGACGATTCAGCACGGGGAGCGCCCCGGGCAGGCCGAGTGTCACGGGGTCGATATTCGTATTGGGTTCATCACCGAAGCGGTTCGGTGACGCAGAAAAAAGCTTGGTCTTCGTGGCAAGTTCAACATGAACCTCGAGCCCAACGACCATCTCCCATCCGTCCTTACTCCAGCGTTCGTAATCGTCATTAGACGGGTGAAATGCGTCATCGTTGACGTAGGTAATACTCACGATGCACCCCCTTCGCCGGAGCCGGTAGATCGTTGAGGTGCACTCCGTTCGAGAGCGGCGCCCACCTGAAACATGACATCGTCCTTAAGCGCCGGTGCGAGCACTTGCACGCCAACCGGCAGGCCGTGGTCACCTGTCCCGAACGGCACGCTCATACCTGGGTGCCCCGTGAGGTTTGAGGGAATTGTGTAGGTGTCGCAGAGGTACATCGTGAGCGGGTCCGAAGCTTTATCGCCCATTTCAAATGCAACAGTCGGCGAAGCAGGAGTTAGAAGTACGTCAGCTTTCTCGTAGGCCGCAGAGAAGTCGTTGGCGATCAGACGGCGCACCTTTTGTGCCCGCCCGTAGTAGGCGTCGTAGTACCCAGCCGAAAGGGCATACGTGCCGAGCATGATCCGCCGCTTGACTTCGTCGCCGAATCCTTCGGTCCGCGTTGCCATGTACATATGGTTGGTATCGGTCGATGCCGTGCGCATACCGAACCGCACGCCGTCAAAGCGGGCAAGGTTGCTCGACGCCTCGGCAGGGGCGATCAGGTAGTAGGCCGTGAGGCCGTAGCTGAACGCGGGCACCTTGACATCAACAATCTCGGCACCTGCGGCGCGGAGTGCGTCGAATGCCTCCTCGGTGCGCTGCTCGACGTCCGGGCTGGCACCGGCAGGAAGATCAGTGATCCGGCCGATCCGGAGACCGGCCACACCCAGTTCGAGCTTGCGGCTCAGGTCAAGTGGACCCTCCTGAATGCTAGTAGAGTCACCGGGATCGTGCCCAGAGATTGTTTGGAGTCCGACGGCTGCGTCAGCAACGGTGTGCGCGAACGGACCGATCTGGTCGAGACTCGACCCGAATGCGATCAGACCGAGCCGGCTAACAGCCCCGTAGGTCGGTTTGACACCCACGACGCCACACAGCGCTGCGGGCTGCCGAATTGAACCGCCCGTGTCAGAACCAAAGCTAATGGGTGCAAAATCTGCTGCCACCGCTGCGGCTGATCCGCCCGATGAACCACCTGGCACTCGCGTCGTGTCGAGCGGATTCTTCGTCGGACCGAAGGCAGAATTTTCCGTACTTGAGCCCATCGCAAACTCATCGAGGTTGGTCTTACCAACGAAGATTGCGCCGGCCTCGCGGAGCCGGGTAACGACCGTGGCGTCATATGGCGGCCGCCAGTCTGCGAGGATATTTGATGAACACGTGGTTGGAATCCCCTGCGTGCACATGTTGTCCTTGAGCGCGACAGGCACTCCTGCAAGCGGGCCGGGGTCGCGGCCTGCTGCGACCATCTCGTCGATCTCGGCTGCGCGAGCGCGAGCCTCCTTAGCCAAAACTAGATTGAAAGCGTGAATTTCGCCGTCGTGTTCGGCGATGCGGGCGAGGTGTTCTTCGATGAAGTCGGCGGCTGTTTTAACGTTGTTGCGAACGTTCTGCGCAATATCAACGGCTGAAGTTCGATTGTTGTTCATGGCGATTCCGGTCACTCTTCGATTCCAACGATCGGCGGCACGCGAAAACGTCCGTCCTCAGCGAGTGGGGCTTGACTCAGCACCTCTTCGCGGTTGAGCGTGACGCCGACGACGTCGTCGCGCATGACGTTCGCAAGCGGCGTTGGTTGCATCATTGGTTCGATGCCCTCAAGATCGAGTCCATCGATATCGGCGAAGTGGTCGAGCATGGCGCTGAGTTCAGCAGTAGCCGTTGAGAGCTCCTCGTCAGTGAGAATGAGGCGAGCCAACGTGGCGACTTTGCTCACTTCGTCGACCGTGATGCGGGGCGATTCGTCTGGCACGCCGGAGAGGCTATCCTGCGCCGTCCGCTGGCGACTCCCCGAGACTACGACGCTGCTTCGATGCTCCCGGCCAGTTCATGAGATCAAGTTGCGACGAGCACACGTTGCGGCGCAACGCGGTCAGCCGCGGGCGTTCGAGGCGCGTTCGAGACGACCAGATTTGTTGACAGGGAGCCCGGTGAGGAGCGCTACGGCTGCGGATCCAGCGGCGAAACACCAGATGATCGACCAGTGATAGCCGCCAGTAGCGTCGATTAGCCAGCCAGCAGTCGGCGTCCCGACTAGCGCGCCAAAGCCCGGTGCCGTGTACAACAGGCCGAGGATAGATCCCAGTCCTGCGACGCCCATCCGGTCGGAGATGACAATCGGGCCGAGCGCTACGAACCCGCCGTACCCCACGCCCAACGTGAGCGTGAACAACACCAACATGGCGTACGACGACCCTGCAGCGAGCCAAAACAGAAAGCTCATCGTTGTGATGATGAGGCAGGAGCGGTAAAGACGAAAGGACCCGAAACGCCGGACCAGTGACCCAAAGCCCACCCTGGAGAGCACACTCGAGCCACCCAAAACACCGACGAGCACCGCTGCTTGTACCGAGCCCATGCCGCGTTCCTTGGCGTATTGACCAACGAAAACGAACGGCACGAACAACGCAAGGCCGAGAGCTAACGCAGACAGCGCAACACGGCGGAACACGGCGCTTCTCAACGCATCCTCAAACCGAGACGGCTGCGGAGAGCCATCGCCGGGAGGCCGACCTACTAATGGCACGCAGGCGAGCATGACACCGGCGCCACCGACGGCAAAGAAGACGTAAGTGTCACGCCAACCCCACCGATCGATTAGCGCTGCTGACACCGGCGACATCACCAGTGTGCCGACGCCAATGCCGGCAACAGCTAATCCGACCGCCACCGCTCGATGTTGTTCAAACCAGCCACCAACCACCGCCACCATCGGTACGTAACCGCACGCTGCGGCAATCCCGACGCCAAGGCCATAAGTGACATATCCCAGGCCGAGCGACTGGACCCGGCTCGTTGCAATCAAGCCGATAAATAGGGCGGCTGCGCCGGCGACTAGAACCACTCGGGGACCAAATCGGTCCGACATGCGGCCTGAAATAATGCTGAGCGAGAAGAACAAGCACGTCGTGATCCCGAAGATGAGCGCTGTCGAACCATTGGCCGCCGCAAACTCTTCACTCATCGATTCGAAGAAGGCCCCAAAGCTGTAAGCAGTCCCTAGCGTAACCCCAGATGCAAAGAAGGCTGCTATGACCGTGAGCCAAGCCCGCCGCGAGTCGACGGCATGAGCGGCGACGTTGGCGGACATCGGGCAGACACTACGCATTGCGCCCGAGTTCGAACGTAACGGGACTCGGACGGACGTTTTCTCAGTCAGTTGCGAACGGTGGCTGCGCTGCCGTGAGCGCAGTGATGCGGGTCAGACTCGAGTGAGCTTGAGGAGCAGGGCGCTCTCGGGATGCATCGTCGGAGGTTGCACGCCGTGAGCGGCGAGCTGTCGTCCAGTGAGTTCTACACCGGATAAGAGCCAGGTCGGCTGCACTCGGGCTGGACCCCAACGCTCGCCAGGTATGCGGAGGTGGTCGATGCGGTAGGTTGCCTCATAGTCAAGTCCAGGCAGCCGGAGCGGCGGAGGAGTTAGGCTGGCGGTGGTGGTGAGTTGCGCGAAGGCCACGATTCCTTCCGATTGGTCAGCCGCGTACACGCCGTGGGCGTTGTAGGCCGGGTCGGTATCGAATCGAACGACATTCCCTGAATGAAGTAGCTCGCGATGCTCCTTGTGCATGGCGATGACCGCCCTCAGCACAGTCCGTTCCTCGTCCGTCAGTTTCGTGACGTTCCACTCCACGCCCAGGTGGCCGAACATCGCAGTGGCAGCTCGAAATGAAAGCGATTGTGTGCGACCGGTGGTGTGTGCTCGGGTCGGCCCGATGTGGGCTCCCATGATTTCCGGCGGGATCAACATGGACGCACCGCGCTGGATGGTTTGACGTTCTAATGCGTCGTTGCAATCGCTCGTCCAGACTCGTTCGGTGCGTTTCAGAATCTCGTGATCAATCCGGGCACCGCCGCTGGCGCACGACTCGAACTCAACATTGGGATGGAGGCGGCGCAGCTTGTCAAGAAGTTGGTACAGCGCAGTGGTCTGTGCATGGGTCCCGGCTGCCCCCTTTTGATTCGAGCCTTGAATATGGTCACGGTTCATATCCCACTTGACGTAGGAGATGTCGTGGTCGCTCAGCAACCTATTGAGGCATCCGACGATGAATCCGAACGCTGCACTGTTGGCGAGATTGAGGACCAGCTGTTGCCGGCCGAGCACTGGTTCGTACCCTGGGGTAGTCAGCACCCAGTCAGGATGGGCACGAAAGACATCGCTGTCGGGATTGACCATCTCAGGTTCGACCCAAATTCCAAAGTCCATTCCAAGGTTTGTGACGTGAGCGATTAAAGGGGTCAGTCCCGCTGGGTACACCACGTCCGACACCCACCAGTCGCCGAGCCCCTTGGTGTCGTCGCGACGAGAGCCAAACCAGCCATCGTCAAGTACAAAACGCTCAATGCCGAGATCCGCAGCGGCGTCGGCAAGCGATTTCAGCTTGTCGGTGTCATGTTGGAAGTAAATCGCTTCCCATGTGTTGAGCAGGACGGGACGAGGGGTCGACGGATGATTCGGCAGCGCCCGCAGCGAACGGTGAAAGGCTTGCGTTGCGATGTTCAGACCATGCGGCGAATACGCAGCTATCACCTGCGGCGTGGTGTATGTCTGCCCGGGCTCAATCACAACTTCGCCCGGGTGCAGCAGCTCTCCGCCCTGCAGGTAGCGGCGGCCGTCGGCGAGGCGCTCTGCAAGCATCGTGTGGTTTCCGCTCCATGCAAGGTGCGCGCCCCATACCTCGCCACTCCATTCGTCAAAGCCGCGCTCGCCCGTAAAGAGCATCGGTGGCGACTCGTGCGAGGTGCGACCCCGACGGTTCTCGGCAAGCAAGGAACCGCTGGACCAATCGCTGCGCAACGGATGGAACTCCCGCGACCAGCGCCCTTCAAAGCTGAGTAACTCGCTTGCGTGTTCGGCGACAGGGAGTGTGACCGTCAGTCCGTCAACGCTGTACCGCCGGTCACCGGTGTTGGTAAGCGTCGCCCAGACATGCAACACGTCGTCGAGCAGAAAGGTCACATTCAGCCCGAGTTCCGCAACTGCATCAATTGCATCAACCGAGAGACGCTTGCTGTCACTGGACAGGTGGTGTGACACCGCCGAGAACTGCGGCGCCCAGGCCAGGCCTCCTCCGCGCCGTCCCATAAGACCCGGGCGGCCGGTGAACCCCAAAGCGTGCTCGGGAACTGTCGACACAGGAGCGACCGAGTCGACCGTTCCATGGACGATGGGCCGAGACAGCGACAAAAGAACGGAAGCCAGGTCGACCTCGGCGCCAAGCGACGCGCCCCAATGCACGATCGTTGGGGCTCCTGTCGTGACGTCGACTAACACGTCGGTTCCACCATTGGACAAACGAATCATCTCGGGCACAGGTCCCCATCCTAAGGAAGGAAGGCAGACCAATGGAGCCCGGAACACAGATCGGATGTTCGATTGAATTGTTTGAACAGAGGGCAACTCGCACATATTTCGCACAACTCGTGTTCGAATCTGTTGATTTCGGTTGATTCTTGCCCACGGATCGACCACGATGGACGACATGTTCGATCGGGATAGCGGATTAGGATCCGATCAAAGCTTGACCGCCGGGCGATCACTTGCGCAGCAAAGACACGAACAGATCGTCGTCGAGGTACGCGCCCGAGGATCGATGCGCGTCACTGAACTGGCGTCGCTGCTTGACGTCAGCGATATGACGATTCGCCGAGACCTCGACGTCCTTGACGAGGCGGGCTCACTCGTCAAGGTGCACGGCGGTGCCAAAGTCTCCACCGAGCACTCAGCCGACGAGCCCGGCTTCGACGCCAACTCAGCGCTCCACACCGCTGAGAAAGAAGCAATCGCTCGCGCTGCTGCCGACCTTGTTGAGGGCGGAGCCACGATCGGGCTGATGGCCGGCACGACGACTTGGCGTCTTGCCGGCGAGTTGGCAGCGGTGCCGAATCTGACCGTTGTGACCAACAGCATGCGTGTCGCCGAAGTGTTTAACGACTTCAAGCGACCTGACCGCAACATCATCTTGACCGGCGGAGTGCGCACGCCTAGCGATGCGCTCGTCGGCCCCATTGCGGCAACGGCGTTAAGCGCGCTGCATGTCGACACACTGTTCATCGGCGTGCACGGCATGGGTGAGCAGGCCGGTTTTACCACGCCGAACATTCTCGAATCTGATACCAATCGAGCATTCATTCGTTCAGCCGGCCGCAAAGTCGTGCTCGCCGATCACAGCAAATGGGGCGTCACCGGCCTCAGCAGTTTCGCTGCATTGAGCGACGTAGACACGCTGATCACCGACCACCGGCTGTCCGCGGACGCTATCGGCACCCTCGGCGCACACATTCCTGACGTCCGTCAGGTAGGCCGGCCGACCTGACTCTTGCTGGTCAGTCGGTGCCAGACGCAGTGCGACTCGAGGCGTCATCAGATTCTTCGACGTCAGTCTCCGTGAGCGGCTCGCGAGACGCGCCGACATCGAGTTCTACACCCTGCTCACCGTCGAGATCGCTGTCGACTGCGAGCATGTCCATGCCGAATTCCTCGTCGTTCTCGAGCGGATCAGCAGACTCGACGGCGGGATGGCGACGCATGAACGCCAACACCACTCCACCTCCGATCATCGCAGCGACGGCAACCCACTGATTCCAACGAAGGCCAGCCAATTGATCGGCGCGATCGATGCGAAGTCCCTCGACCCAAAAGCGCCCAAGCCCGTATCCGATGACATACATCGGCATCAACTGCCCGAGCGGCGGACGATACTTTCGATCGATCCACAGCAACACGGCGCAAAGGGCAAGGCTCCAGAGCATCTCGTAGAGGAAGGTGGGATGGAAGGTCGTGCCGCTTACGTACCCCTCAAGTAGATGCTCGTCGTCAATTTCGAGTGCCCACGGGAGATTTGTCGGTCGGCCGTAAAGCTCTTGGTTGAAGTAGTTACCGAGCCGACCGATTGCTTGCGCAAGCGGTATTGCCGGCGCAGCGCATGTGGCCGCCATCGACATCGAGATCCCTTTACGCCTGGCCACCAGCAAGCCGGTGGGGATACCGAACGCCAGCCCACCGGGAATACCAAGTCCACCCTCCCAGAGCTTTGGGATCGCTGCGTAGTTGCCGACGAATCGATCCCAGTCGGTCGCAACGTGATAGAGCCGGGCGCCGATGACACCAGCGAGAACCGCCCAGATCGCTATGGAGCTAGCGTCGTCAGTCGTGCCGGCGCCACGCTGCTCGAGTCGCTTACCGAACAGCCAGACCGCTGCAACGACGCCCAAGGCGATTGACAGGCCATAGATGTTCAGGCTGAGCGGACCTATGTCAATTGAATTGAACGACGGAGACGGAATACTCGCCACAACGCTGCGCGAACCGGCGATTGAACTGATCGGCATCAACGGTCAGGCTCCTGTGATCCGAGCGACAAACTCTGCGGCGCCCGATGTGATGGTGTCGCGGTCATAGTCCTGGGTTGCCACGTGGAAGCTTCGATCAAGCCAGACGTGATCAAGTTCGCCACCGACAGTCGCTGCGAGATGCTCACTGTTCTCGGGCGGAACAACGTGATCATTGTGCGACGTGTATAGCAGCACCGGCATCTTAAGTTCGCCATAGCGCGCAGCCATCGGAGCGAGGCCGTCGTTTTGCAGCGAGAGCAGCGCCAAGAGCGGAGTACTCTCATAGGCGATCTCGGTGACGCTGGGGTCAGCGATATCAGAGCCAATGCCCGGCATCACCGTGTTACCGCCGTCGATCATCTCTTGCAGCATTGCTACAACGTCGTCGGGCTGTGCCTTCGTCGCCGGGTTGACCAATATGAGCCCGGCCACGTCTCCGTGTTGCAACCCTGTCCACAAGGAGAGCGACCCACCCATGCTGAGACCCATAACCACAATCTTGTTCGTACGAGCCGCAAGGCGCTGGTGGGCAGCTTCAACTTCCCCCGTCCAATCAGACCAGTCGGTGGCAAGCATGTCGTCAACCGAAGTCCCGTGTCCAGGCAGCCGCGGGAGTTCAACGTGGTAGCCAAGCTCGGCAAATGCGTTGGCCTGGATTCGCATCGAAGATGGATTGCCGGTGAATCCGTGCAGCACAAGCACCCCTGCCTCCCTGGTGCCGACGTGCGACATCGGTTCACAACCAGGAATGATCCTTACGGCGCTCACACCTCCTTTCTACTTGCTCATCCGGTCCGACCGGTCCCAACGCAACTCGTTCAGCAAATTGTTCGCGATGGTCACGCACGCTCAAAAGCTCTCGCGGGCAACAATGCCGGGTTAATTGGCGGGTCCGCGTTGCCGAGGAGTGCGTGGCCTGTCAGTCTGAAGGAGCAATGACGAAGCCCGAAAATGCCGAGGCGGGAAACAACAACGTTGACCCGTGGGCGCCTGGCGGGGCAATGACTAACGTTCCCCAGTCGCAGCTCCTGCGCACGCATTTCAAGTTTAAGCCTGCAGACGAGACGGCAATATCAATGTCTGATCCCTCCCAAGCCAGGTCGAAGGACCTTGATCAGAGGAACCGTGGAGCTGCGCCCAACGACGCAGGCGGACACCGTGGTCGCTGGCTCGCCGGCAGCTCGCTAGTGATGGTGCTAGCCATCGGCGCAGTTCTAGCCACCGCAGATAACGGCGACAGCAACACGCAGGACACCTCGAACACCACTAGACAAACGGGCTCCTCTAGACAAACGGGCTCCTCTACCGAAGCAGTCGACATTCTGCCGATGGTGACCGCACCGCGCTCAACTCCTCCACGGCTCTCAACCGATGCAACGGCTGGCGAGTTTGAAGTTACTGGGCCGGCAGAGCGCCTTGTACTTGCTGCGGCACCGCGCGAGTTCATCGTCGACCTCGCCCCAGAACTCGCCACAATCAACCCAACCGAGGTCGTAGCGCTCGGCATGTCCGGCCTGTACGAAATCTCACTTCCTAGTGGCCGCGTGCGAGTCACCGACGTTGGTTTCGCGACTAGCGGTGCGCGAGCCGTCGCTAATGATCAGGTTGCCCTTGTCTGGCCAACGCCAGAGTTGCGCGCACAGGCAATCAGCATTGACGGCGCAATAGCTGTCCCAGAGCCCGAGGTCAGTGCTGTTAGCTGGTCAACTTCTACCGACCAGATGTTTTTGTGGACCAAGCAAAACAACGGCGCCGTTGCGACAGAGTTGAGCTTCCGTGATCTAGAGCTGAGGTGGCAAGCGGCAAACTGGCTCGACCCGATCGAAGGAGTTTCTCCACTGATCGATCTTGACGGGGCTCTGTTGCGTCAAGACACCGGCGGCGTCTATCGCGTGGACTCGGGGTCGACCAGCCTCCTGACAACAGGCGATGTTGTGTCCACAGGGGCCAACCATCTCTTGATACGTGAATGCGACCCAACGCGCTCTTGTGTGCTCCTTACGGTGGATCGAAATGGTGAGCGGCGAGTTTGGCCCACCGACCTTCCACCGAACATCAGGCCACAACTGGTCGGGGGGCTCTCACCCGGCGGAGATGCCCTGCTTTTCCATCGCCAACGGATCGCTGCCGATGTCGCGTCCCATCTCGGCGTATTGGAACTTGCCGACGGAACTTCCGAAAGCTTGCGGGCGCCGCCCAGCCAAGAGCTAACAGCAGCATGGGACACAAACGGCGGAGGTGTTGTCATCGTCGACTCCGAACTCATCTACATCGATCGGTTTACTGGGGCCGCAACTATCGTCGCGGCCAGCCTCCCGAAACTGCATTCAGCTACGACACGGCGCCCAGCGGCAACACCTGTGTGCGAAATACTGGCCATCTCACAACCACAGTTTGCGCTAATGGTGGCTGGCGGCGATATGAACACTGCCTTACCGGCAGCGACGGATGTCCTCGACCGGCTTGCTGCGGTGATCCCGGCCGAACTGGTTGACCCAACAACGTTGCTGATCAACTTTGTGACAGGGTTCGTATCACCCGAAATAGCCAACAGTCAAAACATTGCCAACTGGCCCGGCAATGTGCAAGCCGGCCTCAACGCTCTCAACACCTACGTAGCTGAAGAGTGCCCCCTCATAGGTCGATAGACACCTCGCCACGCGACTAGACGTACGGATCGGCATCGGTTCGCGGGAGCCCCCACCAATCATTGGGAGCCGTCTCAGACGTCCAGTCTGGGTCGGGATAGATGCAATCAACAGGGCATGCCGGGAGGCACTTGTCGCAGCCGCTGCACAGCTCAGGAATAACGACAACGTCAGCGCCATGATTGAAGATCGCGCCGAAATTGGGCGGACACGCTCGAAGGCAGGCGTCACAGTTAATGCACTCAAGCATCTCAATTCGCACTGGGATGTTCTGCCACTTCGGATTGCGGGTGCGTTGATCGATCCGCTCTTCACGGGTCAATGCCATGCCGTCCCCTCCCATGAGCGCATCCTAGGACGCGCCGCTGCCTTGCTGAGAGCCCAGTTGGTTCAGACGTCTGGGTCGCTCGTTGGGTACTAAAGCGTTCTCGTCAATCTTGGTCACAGGGTCGTAATCGCCTGTCTCCTGGCAAGGGTCCGCGAATGTGTGGCGAATCGACGGCATCAGGGAGCTTCTTGAGCCATTCCGCACACGCCAGGAGAAGGCCAGCAGCAATAGCATGCAGCGCAGTGGGAGGACAACGGACGACGCGACGCCAGCAAGGCCGAGGCTCACGAAATGTTGAACGGGCAGCAGTTTGGGCGTTCGTCCCCGTCGCCGTTACGGCGCCGTTCACGGTACTCGCCTTGGCAATATTCTGGCTGCCGTTGTATCTCGTCAGCAATGTGCCGTTCTGGTGGATTGTGGTGGCGTTCTTGTGCCTGGGCTTACTGCTGTTTGTCCGTTCGTTCCAAGCCGCAGTTCTGACTCCCCTGCTCGGCGCGCGCCACCCTGGCCCAAGCGAGACTGATCGAATCACCAGAGCCTGGCGCTCCGTCGCTCAAGCCAACAACCTTCCTGCTGACCGCTATGTGCTGAGAGTCTTGCCGTCGGACGAGCTAAACGCTTTTGCATGTGGGGGTCATCTCATGGTCGTTACCTCATTCGCAACCGCCCGGTTGAGCGAGGAACAATTACGCGGTGTGCTGGCACATGAGCTTGGCCATCACCTGGGGCTACACACCGTCGCCATCACGATCGGCCACTGGATGTCGGTACCGATCGTTCTTCTTGCGCACATCGGTTTTTTCTTCGAGAACGTCTCGCACGCAGCTGCGCAAAGCTTTGGCCGTAGGTCACGTGTGATCGAAGTGGTTGGGGTCCTGACAGCTGCGGTTTTTCGGGCCGCCGGATGGGTCTTTAGCCTGGCGCTGCGCGCTATCGACGTGCTTGGCAACTACGTCGGCCACTCGTCGGAATTCGAGGCCGACAAGCGAGCTGTTGCGATGGGTTTTGGGCCTGATTTGGCTAGCGCATTGCGAGTTGTGCTGACTAGCGGATTTGGGCCACGACCCATCGGCTGGCGGGGTCGCTTCTCCGCTACTCACCCGGCAGCGCGTACCCGCGTGGCGCGAATTGAAGCTTTGGTGCGTAACCCAGCGGGCTGACCGGTCATGCTGTGATCGGAGCGATCGTGGCGTCGAGCACTTGGGCGAGGTCGGCGGGTGCCAGCCCGATATTAAGTCCTCTGCGCCCTCCGCTGACGTAGATCGTGTCGAACATGTCGGCCGACTCGTCGATGAACGTTCGGAGCTGACGCCGTTGGCCGAGAGGGCTGATGCCGCCGACGACATATCCCGATGACCGTTCGGCGACCAACGGCTGACACATTGATACCCTCTTGACGGCCGCAGCCACTGCGACCAGCTTCATCGACAATTGGCAACTCGCCGGGAGAACGGCGACGATCAATTCGTCGTACTCGCTGGCGACAACAAGTGTCTTGAAGACCTCGTGGGCCGACAAGCCCAAAGCCTCGGCAGCCTCTTGTCCGAAGTCGCGTAAGTCGCCGTCATTGGACAAGTGCCGGTCGTACTCGTTGATGCTGAACGAAATCCTCGCTGCTTCGAGCATCGTCACTGCAGGCGTCATGATGACCATGTTGCCCTGTGACGTTGTGCATGGCACAACGTCACAGGGCACACTCTTTAGGTGCGCCTTTCTGCCGAACCGTCAACGTCACCGCCTGACTACGACTTCACACACCAGATCCGAGTGCGTTTCGTCGAAACCGATGCGATGGGCATTGTGCACCACAGCAACTACCTGGCCTACTTCGAGGAAACCCGGGTCGCATTCCTGGCCCACATTGGGCATCCGTTCACCGAGTGGCGCCAGGCCGGTCTCGAATCTCCGGTGCTCGAATCTTTCGTCGCCTACCGCCAACCGCTGCGCTTCGACGACGTGGTCACCGTCCACGTAGCGCTTGCCGACGTGACCCGAGCGACGTTCCAGATGGCCTATCTCATCACTGTGGACGACATCGCACACTCGACCGGAGTCACGGTGCACGGCTGCGTCTCGGCAGCGACCGGTCGTCCGACACGCCTGCCTCCCTGGCTCGTCGCAATGGGATAGTCATCTGCGTTTACTTCGGTTCACCTCGTTAAATGAACGACGCTAAGCGACCGGATGGCATCACATTCGCTGCGTCAGGCCACCGTCGACGATGAAAATCTCGCCCGACGTGTACTTGTTGCGCAGTAGTGCCAGCACCGCCTCAGCACAGTCGTCAGGAGTGGCCGAGCGAGGGATTGGTGCGGTCGCAGCAACAGCGGCGTGCATCGCGTCCCAGTCCTCGGTCCACGGGGTGGCGACCAGCCCTGGCGCAACCGCATTGACCCGTATGGGTCCGTACGATTTGGCAAGCAACAGCGTCAAGTGATTAAGAGCAGCCTTGGTCATCGAGTAGGCCATTGAAGACCCCACTGGGCGGACACCGGCGATCGAGGTGATGTTCACGATATTGGGATCATCGCTTTTCCGAAGGTGTGGGATTGCTCGCTTGGTGAGCCACCAGGTGCCGAACACGTTGACGTCGAATGTCTTGCGGAAGATCTCATCGGTGAGGTCGTCGAGTTCATGATGCGGCACCTCGGTGGTCCACCCTGCATTGTTAATCAGGAAGTCGAGCTTGCCGAACCGCTCAATGGTCGAATCGATCAACCAGTGAGCTTCGTTTTGATTGCTGATGTCAGCACGAGCGTAGACCGCTGTTCCTGGTAGTGAGGCGACGACGGACTCGCCAGCATCGACCGACGACGACGAGTTAACGACGACTGTCGCTCCGAGCTCCGAAAGGCGTCGAACTGTCTCCTCACCGATGCCGCTAGACGACCCCGTGACGATTGCAACCTTGTCTGCGAATTCCTTGCTCATGCTCGCCGACACTACGAGAGCGGTCCAACGATGCGATCATCGTGCATGGCCGTCATCGATCATCTTGTTTACGCCGTCTCAGACCTTGCAGCCGGCATCGACTGGTTCGAGGAGGCAACGGGTACCCGACCTGCAGTTGGTGGGTCTCATGATGGGTTGGGCACCTGTAACGCTCTCGTATCGTTTGGTGAGTCCTACCTCGAGTTGATCGCGCCCGACCCCGAACAACCGGATCCGCCTGAGTCAGGGCTTGCGCGTCCGTTCGGACTCGACGATGGGC
>Ga0213868_10000542_pt1 | contig 35621 bp, 32 predicted proteins | sample PICome_9_FD_160087 | JGI IMG/M metagenome (GOLD analysis project Ga0213868, IMG submission 160087) | Coastal seawater microbial communities near Pivers Island, North Carolina, United States - PICO127 | ecosystem: Environmental > Aquatic > Marine > Coastal | place: USA: North Carolina...
CCTGTATCTCTTACAAAATCTATCAAAGAAATATCTTTCATCCAATCAAAGTTGTTCACCAATTCAGCAGGGTTTTCTGTAGCATTAAAATCTAAAAACCTACCCAATTGCGCTTTAACACCTTCAATGTTTTTTTGCAAACTAGCTTCATCCAACAAATTTCTCTCTGCAGATTTACCCGATGGATCTCCAACCATACCGGTTGCACCTCCAACCAAGGCAATAGGTTTATGTCCAGCATTTTGAAAATGCTTTAAGATTAATATCTGAACCAAGCTTCCAATATGCAATGAATCTGCAGTAGGGTCAAATCCTATATAACCAGCAGTAGCATGTTCTAGTAAGTGTGCTTCAGTGTCAGGCATAATATCATGCAATAATCCTCGCCATCGTAACTCTTCAACAAAATTTGTCATCTTCTTTCTTTATAAAAAGCAAAGATACATTTCTGAGGTAAATAAACTAAATTCGTGCTATGATTTTAGTTACAGGAGGCACAGGGTTGGTTGGTTCACATTTATTAGTTCGTTTGGCACAAGAAAATGAACCCATAAGAGCTATTTATAGAACCTTAGAGAGTATTGAAAAAACTAAAAAAGTATTTTCATATTACACCAATAATGTTAAAGACTTATTTGCCAACATAGAATGGGTACAGGCAGACATTACAGATGTACCCTCAATGATACCAGCTTTTAAAGAGGTGAAAAAAGTATACCATTGTGCAGCTGTCATTTCATTTGATCCTACAGATTATAGAACCATGAGAAAGGTAAATATTCATGGCACCGCTATTATTGCTAATTTATCGATAGATGCCAAAGTAGAAAAATTGTGTTTTGTAAGTTCAATTGCCACCGTTGGAGACCATCCAAAAAAAGAGTTTGCCAATGAAGAAAATGATTGGGGAGGGAATGAAAAGAACAATGGGTATGCCATTACTAAATATGGTGCAGAAACAGAAGTATGGCGAGCTAGCCAAGAAGGGGTTGATGTTATTATTGTAAATCCAGGGGTTATTTTAGGAAGTGGTTTCTGGGATTCAGGTTCAGGAAAAATGTTCACACAAATTTACAAAGGATTTCAATTTTATTCTAACGGAGTTACAGGCTTTGTTGGGGTAAAGGATGTTGTTGGCTGTATGGTTCAGTTAATGCAAAGCAATTGTAAAAACCAACGTTTTATTCTGGTATCAGAAAATAAAAGTTTTAAAGAAGTGCTATTTTCTATAGCTGAGGCTTTCGGAAAGAAGAAACCAACAAGATGTGTTCAGCCCTGGCAAGCAAGTTTATTTTGGCGTTGGGAGTGGCTGGTATCAAAAATAACATCAAGAAAAATAAGGATGAGTAAGTATACCGCTAAAACATTGTTTAGAAAAACCTATTATTCTTCAGAAAAATGCAAAAAACAATTAGAAGTTACTTTTAAAAGTGTAGAAGAGGTTGTAAAACAAGTAAGCAAAGAATATTTAGTTTAATTTTTTCCTGTAAGAAGTTATTTTTTTTTCAAAATCTTCGGAGATTCCCATTTTTTTCTTGTTAGCTTTTTTTGTTTTATTAATTTTTGCAATTGAATCTGTAAGAATAGAGTCTTTCTTCTTTTTCAAGTTGGCATAAACAGCCTTCTCTTTTTCAAGTAAAGACATTACCTCACTAATCATAGGCTGGTACACATCTACTTTTGAGATATAATAAAAGTTACTGGTACTAAAACGCATACTGTCAATTTTGTGTTTATGGTACACAAGTGGCATATAAGAAACTCTTTTTTGTTGTTTTTTATTTTTTACTCCTTTAGCAGCACTTGCCAAATACAAATCTTTTAATACTAGCACCATAGAATCTTTTGGAATAAGATCTATTGGTTCTTCAAAAATGGTATTCCCCTTGCAAGAAACTAATAACACAACAAAAATTAAAGCAGTAGAAATATTCTTCATCATCTATTAAATGTAATTCGTTTTCCTTTAACATCATCATTAAAGGTGCCTTTATGATACATTAAAACTCCATTTACAAATGTATGGGTTACACTAGAGGAGAAGGTTGTTCCTTCAAATGGAGACCACCCACATTTGTATAAGATGTTTTCTTTACAGACTGTTTGTGGTGCTTTAGGATCTATTAAAACTAAGTCAGCATAATATCCCTCTTTTATAAAACCTCTATTTTCAATTTGAAAAATAATTGCTGGGTTATGACATGCTTTTTCTACTAGCTTTTCTATTGTGATTACCTTTTCAGAGACTTTTTCCAATAAAGCCAGTAAAGCATGCTGAACCAATGGGCCGCCACTTGGTGCTTTTAAATAAGAGTTAGATTTTTCTTCAAGGGTATGAGGCGCATGATCTGTAGCAATAATATCTAGCCGGTCATCTAACAAAGCAGTCCACAATCCCTCTCTATCTGCAGCTGTTTTAACTGCAGGATTCCATTTTATATGGGTTCCTTTTTCTTTGTAATCTTCATCGGAAAACCACAAATGATGAACACACACTTCTGAAGTAATTTGCTTTTCCTCTAAAGGGATGTCGTTTCTAAATAATGCTGTTTCTTTTGCTGTAGACAAGTGAAATACATGCAATCTAGCACCTGTTTTTTTTGCTAGAGCAATGGCTCTTGAAGATGATAAGTAACAAGCCTCTTCACTTCTAATTACAGGGTGTAATTCTATAGGGATATGTTCTCCATATAGTGCTTTATGATCAGCAGTATTTTTTTTGATAGTTTCTTCGTCTTCACAATGAACAGAAATAATTAGTTTAGTAGAGGAGAAAATCTTTTCCAAGACTTCTAAATTATCCACCAACATATTTCCTGTTGAAGAACCCAAAAATAATTTAATTCCTGCAACAGTTTTGGGGTCTGTTTTTAACAATTCCTCTAAGTTATCATTAGTGCCTCCAAACATAAAAGAGTAATTGGCGTAGGATGTTTTTTCAGCAATATTAAATTTATCTTGTAATAATTGTTGATTGGTTGCCTGAGGAACGGTATTTGGCATTTCTATGAAGGTGGTAATTCCACCAGCAACAGCAGCTCTACTTTCTGAACCAATTGTTGCTTTGTGTGTTAATCCTGGTTCTCTAAAATGAACCTGATCATCTATTAGTCCTGGAATAAGATACTTTCCCGAAGCATCAATAACAGTATTAGAACTTGGTGTTATGAAGGAGTCAACTTTTTTAATTACTCCATTCTCTATAAGAACATCGCCAACAAATGAAGATCCTTCATTTACAATAGTAGCATTTTTTATCAGGTAAGAATTCATCGTAAGCCTTTAAATCTCATTTTTAGAACACCAAAAAGAGCCTCGTATATGATGCCCTCATTCATTTTTGAGGTTCCTTCAGTTCTATCGGTAAATATAACAGACACTTCTTTAATATTAAAGCTGTGCTTCCATGCTTTAAATTTCATTTCAATTTGAAAAGCATATCCTACAAAACGAATAGTATTTAGGTTAATTGTTTCTAATACACGTCTCTTATAACAAACAAAACCAGCAGTAGTATCGTGCACAGGGATTCTTGTGATAAAACGAACGTATTTTGAAGCAAAATAAGAAAGCAATACTCTTTTCATGGGCCAATTCACAACATTTACTCCTTGAGAATATCGAGAGCCTATAGAAACATCCGCACCTTCATTTTTACAGGCATTGTAAAGCCTTACTAGGTCTTCTGGGTTGTGAGAGAAATCAGCATCCATTTCTATGATGTAATCATATTTTTTTTCAATAGCCCATTTAAAACCATGAATATATGCAGTTCCTAAACCGTTTTTACCCTCTCTTTTTTCAATAAAAAGACGATCAGAATAACGTAAAATTAAATCATCAACGATGGCAGCAGTTCCATCTGGAGAATTATCATCAACAACCAATATGTGAAACTTTTTATCCTGCTCAAAAACAGTTTTTATAATGGCTTCAATGTTTTCTTTTTCGTTATATGTTGGAATAATAACTAAAGTATCGGACATAAAATGTGAAAGAATATGGGCAAATATACATTTTTTTATTACTAATTTTGTGATAATCTTAAATCCAACAATTAAGTAATGGAGGCGTTACAAAGAGTTATTTTGTCAAATAATTGGATCACAATAATTTTTCTAGTATCGTTGGCTGTGCTCTTTTTTCTTAAACTATTTGAAGCTGAAAAATTAAAAGGCTATGCTGCTTCAATTTTTAATAAGGGATTTATAGAAATAGAAGCAGAAGATAATTCCTCTTTTTTTTCTTTCTTTCACATAGGATTTTCTTTTTTCTTTTTTTTAATGATTACCATTACTGGTTACTTCTGCGCAAACATATACAGTCACAGAACTATTTTTTTGTTACAAGACTACATTCATGTGTTTAACTATGTTTTGCTGTATATGATTGTGAGGTTTGTAAGTATGTCGTTGTTCATTTTATTATTTGAATTAAAACAAAGTATATCCTTATTTTTAATTTCTAAAAGAGGCTTTTTGTATTCAATTTCAATAGGACTCCTATTTTTAAATATCATTTATTTTTACTCATTTCAGAATAAATATCTTTTTATTACTGGCGTTGGGTTTCTTTTTCTTGTTAGATTCTTGATGATTTTGATGATAAACAAAAACCTGATTATTAAAGAGTTGTTTTATTTTATTTTGTACCTTTGCGCCTTCGAATTAGCCCCGCTATTCGTTTTGTTTAGATGGATTTTTTAAATAAAAAGAAGAAGATAATGAAAGTGAAAACAATTCTGGTCTCTCAACCAGCACCAAAAACAGAAACCTCACCATATTCTGATTTGTCTGATAAACAGAAAGTCAAAATTGATTTTAGGCCCTTCATTCATGTTGAAGGAGTTACTACAAAAGAGGTTAGAGCTCAAAAAATAGATTTATCAAAGTTTACTGCCATAGTTCTTACTAGCAGAAATGCTGTAGATCATTTTTTTAGAATTGCAGAAGAAATGCGCTTCAAAGTGCCAGATGCGATGAAGTATTTTTGTCAATCTGAAGCAGTTGCCTACTATTTGCAGAAATACGTAGTGTATAGAAAACGAAAAATATACGTTGGTAAAAGAACGTTCCCAGAATTAAGTAAGTTAATTAAGAAGCATAAAGAAGAGAAATTTTTATTGCCTTCATCAGATAAGTTAAAACCGTTAATTCCAAATGAATTAGACGCCTTAGGTGTTAACTGGAAAAGAGCAATTTTGTACAAAACTGTTGTAAGTGATCTATCTGATTTAGAAAATGTTTTTTATGACATTCTAGTCTTTTTTAGTCCTTCAGGGATAGATTCTTTATTTAGAAATTTTCCAGAATTTAAACAAAATAACACTCGAATTGCAGTTTTTGGAAATTCTACAGTTAAAGCAGCTACGGAAGCTGGCTTAAAATGTAATATTACAGCACCTTCTGTAGAAACACCTTCTATGACAATGGCGCTTGAAAAGTATATTAAAACGGCCAATAAAAAGTAAAAGAGATCTATTTTAAAAACAATCTTTTATAAAAAAACCAAGCATACTTGCTTGGTTTTTTTATGCAAATAAAGTAGCAAAGACTTCTTCTATTTTTCCTACAAGAATAAGTTTTATGCCACTCTCTTTAAGTGTAATTTTATTGTATTTAGAGGCAACAAATGTTTTATAGCCTAATTTTTTAGCTTCTAATATCCGTTGATCTATTTTTGAAACAGGTCTTATTTCTCCTGCCAAACCTATTTCAGCAGCAAAGCATACATTTGGAGAAATAGCAATATCCTGGTTAGAAGATAAAATGGAAGCCACAACCGCTAAGTCAATAGCAGGATCGTCTATACTAATACCTCCAGTAATGTTTAAAAAAACATCTTTAGCAGCAAGCTTAAACCCAGCTCTTTTTTCAAGAACGGCCAATACCATGTGTAGTCTTTTTAAATTATAACCAGTTGTAGTTCTTTGAGGTGTTCCATAAACAGCTGTACTAACCAAAGCCTGTACTTCAATCATTAAGGGTCTTATGCCTTCTAGTGTTGAGGAGATGGCTGTACCACTTAAATCTGCATCTTTTTTTGAGATTAAAATTTCAGAAGGATTAGAAACTTCTCTCAATCCGTCTGTGAGCATTTCATAAATACCTAATTCTGCGGTAGAACCAAATCTATTTTTTTGTGATCGTAAAATTCGATAAGTATGATTTCTATCGCCTTCAAATTGTAACACAACATCTACCATGTGTTCTAAAATTTTAGGACCAGCTATTTGCCCCTCCTTATTTATGTGACCAATTAATAGTACAGGGGTGCCTGTTTCTTTTGCAAATTTTATTAATTCTGCAGTGGTTTCTCTAATTTGAGAAATGCTACCAGGAGATGCGTCTATAGCGTTTGTGTGAAGCGTTTGTATAGAATCAATTACTAAAACTTGAGGCTGAACTTTTTCTATATTCTTAAATATTTGTTGGGTATTGGTCTCTGTTAAAATAAGACAATTAGAGGCGTTTTTTTGAATTCTTTCTGCCCTCATTTTTATCTGTGATTGACTTTCTTCACCAGACACATACAACACCTTATCTGGGATTGCTAATGATATTTGCAATATAAGTGTAGATTTTCCAATACCTGGCTCACCTCCTAATAACGTGACAGAACCCTTTACTAGACCACCACCTAAAACAGTATCAAGTTCTTTGTTTTTTGTGGGAATTCTTTCCTCCGCATTCAATTGAATTTCTTCAATTTTTAAAGGTTTAGAGATTGTTTTTGCAGCATTAGATTGTTTCCATTCTCTAGCTACTTCTTTTTGAATCACTTCCTCAACAATGGTATTCCATTCATTACAAGCACTGCATTGGCCCATCCATTTTGCATGCTGGGTTCCACAATTTTGACAAAAAAAAGTAGTTTTAGCTTTCGCCATCATAAATATATTTACACAAAGAAAAGAAAATTACTTTGCTTTATTACAGATTGGTAACAGTAAAAAAGAGAGACCACCAAAAATAATAATCATAGCAGTTTGTGCAGCCCACATAACACTTCCAAAAGCGGTTGAAGGCTCTTCAGGAACTCCAAATAAGGTAAATGCACCAGCTACTGCCAATGGGTACAACCCAATACCACCATTCGTAGCTGCAATGCTAAAACCACCAGCAATAAAACCAACTAGTATCCCTCCAAACGGAACTTCTAGCCCTTCAATTGCAGGAATGGTAGCCCAAAACATGCACACATACATGACCCATATAAATACTGTATGAAAAATGAAAGCCCATTTGTTTTTCATTCTAAAAATACTGGTAATTCCTTCAACAAGGCTTTTAACAAAGCTTTTGATTTTTAGCCCTATCCCTGTTGTAGATTTCTGAACATATTTATAAAAGAAGAATCCACCAAGTAAGCATGAAATTAGAATAACAGTTATTTTAAAAGGATCTACATTTTTGGTTACCAATTGAACAATAAAATCAAACTGAATTAACAGGGTAATTCCAATAATCAAAAACATCATAAAAAGATCAGCTATGCGTTCTGCTACAATGGTTCCAAAACCTTTTTCAAATGGAATATTTTCATAATTAGTCATCACAGATGCTCTAGAAACTTCTCCAGCTCTTGGGATGGCCAAGTTTACAAAATAGCCAATTAAAACTGCCAAAGTACTATTTATGAATCTAGGGTTGTAGCCCAAAGGCTCCAACATAAATTTCCATCTATAGGCTCTAGATAAGTGACTTAAAATACCAAAAAATAAACCAAGTGCAATCCACCAATAATTTGCATTTTTGAAGTATTCTAAAAGTGTTTTTGGCGGAATAATGGTAAATAAATACCAAACTAGACCTCCTCCAAAAAGAAGAGGGATCATTATTTTTAAGGTTTTTTTTGTTTTTAATGTCAAAATTAGATCAGTAGGTTAGAATTTTCATTAGGAAAAACAAGTGCAGGCTTGTACACTTTAGCTTCTTCAAAGTCCATAAAAGCATAAGTGATTAAAATTAAAATATCTCCAACCGCTACTCTCCTCGCTGCTGCTCCGTTTAAAGTAATTTCACCGCTTTTTCTTGGCCCAGGAATTACGTAAGTTTCAAGGCGTTCTCCATTATTGTTATTAACAACTTGTACACGTTCTCCTTCTATAATATTGGCAGCATCCATTAAATCTTCATCGATGGTGATACTCCCAATATAATTTAAATCAGCACCTGTTACTTTAACACGGTGGATTTTTGATTTTACAACTTGAACTAACATCCGGCAAAAGTACTACTTTTTTAAAAATTTGGAATTAAAATCAAGTTAAAAGAAATTGGAATTATAGAGCTGTAGTGTCAATTAAACGAACCTTTCCTGCGTGCACTGCAATAAAAGCACGATAATTTTTATTAGATGAAATAGTTGAAGCAGGTATCAGCGTTTCCTCGTCTGCAATTACAAAATATTCCAATTCAAAAAGAGGATTTTTATCAAATTGAGCAGCCACCCATGAATTTATTTTCTCTATAGATTCTTTGTTTATTAGTTGTTTTACTTCATGTAATATTTCATAGATGATCGCCCCTTCTTCCTTTTCTTTTTCCGATAGGAGCTGGTTCCTTGAGCTCATGGCTAGGCCGTTTTCTTCTCTGAAAATAGGACATCCTATCACAGATACAGGCAACTGGTTTTTCTGAACCATTTTTCTAATTATTTGAAGTTGTTGAAAGTCTTTCTCACCAAAATAAGCATTTGTTGGAGTTACAATTTCGAATAGTTTTTTTACAATAGTGCCTACTCCGTTAAAGTGTCCTTTTCTAAATTTTCCTTCCATTTGAATTTCCAACCCATCAAACTCAAAATGATTAGCACCCACAGTATCTGCATAAATTTCTTCAATAGACGGTATAAAAGCAATGTCACAAGAAACACCTTGCAACATAGATAAATCGCTTTCAAGAGTTCTAGGATAATTTTCTAAATCTTCCTTTTTGTCAAATTGAGTAGGGTTCACAAAAATACTTGCAACAGTAATCTGGTTGTTTTTAATAGATTCTTTGATTAAAGACAGGTGCCCATTGTGCAAAGCACCCATTGTTGGAACAAATCCTATTGTGAAGTTTTTAGAACTATACCTATTAAAATATGTCTTTAGCTCTGTCTTGGTTTTAAAAACCTTCATAATTTAATATCGTCTATGACCGCAAACTTAGCATTTTAACACGACTTTTGCATAAAAATTTGTACTTTTGCAAACTTATATAAAGGCTTAGATTCAATGAAAGATAAGAGAATATTATATGTTTCTTCAGAGGTTGTTCCTTATTTACCAGAAACAGAGATAGCATCTACTGCATTCAATGTGGCAAAGAAGGCTCATTCTAAAGGTGTACAGACAAGAATATTTATGCCTCGTTTTGGGGTTATTAATGAGAGAAGACATCAACTACACGAAGTAATTCGTTTGTCAGGAATGAATTTAATAATTAATGACATGGACATGCCTTTAATTATTAAAGTAGCTTCTATTCCAAAAGAAAGAATGCAAGTTTATTTTATTGATAACGATGAATACTTTAAAAGAAAAGCTATTTTTTCAGATGAAGATGATCAATTATTTTCAGACAATGACGAAAGAGCAATTTTCTTTGCTAAAGGAGTTGTTGAGACTGTAAAAAAATTAAACTGGGCTCCAGATATTATTCATGTTCACGGATGGATGGCATCATTATTGCCATTGTATATTAAAGAATATTATAGTGAAGAGCCGTTGTTTTCAGAAAGTAAAATAGTAACGTCTGTGTATGATAAAGATTTTGAGGGATCGTTAAATACGGACCTTGCTGAAAAAATTAAATTTGATAAAATTTCAGATGAAAAAATTAACATTTTAAAAGAACCAAACTATACCAATATTATAAAAAGTGCAGTATCAAATTCTGATGCAATAGTTAAAGGAAGCAAGCAAATTCCTGAGGAGATTGATGAGGAAATCACAAAAAATGATATACCTGCGTTATCATTTCAAGAAGAAGATTCGTTTGAATCTTACTTAAATTTTTACGAAGAACTTATTTCAGAAGAGTAAACTTAGGTTGGTTATGTTAAGAAAATATATGAAAGCAACAGTATCCGTTGCAATTACAGTGTTTCTTTTAGTGTCTATTGTATCGTGTGAAGAAGATTTCACGGATATAGGAACGTCTATTGTTAACAATGGAGAGTTTTCTACCAATGATACGGTTTTTGAAATAGAAGTTACTGGTAAAAACATCGAAAACGTTCAAGCAGATGGTTTTGAAATTGGAGGCGTTCTTGGGCAATACTTATTAGGTGTTTACAATAATAGTAACTACAAAAAAATAGAAGCATCTATTATTTCTCAACTTGCCATTCCCTTTGACCTAACAATAGTAGACAATGAGTATGGTTCAGACACTACAGTGGTTACTACCATAGATACTGTTTTATTAAGAATACCTTACAATGCTTCATTATTAGCTACCACAACAGTAAATTCTAATTATCAATTAGATTCAATTATTGGAAATCAATTGGTGCCGTTTACACTCAATGTTTTTAGATTAGAAACCTATTTAAGTAATTTAAATCCATCTTCACCTGCTTTGTTAAACGCCTACCCATCTGATCAAATTTATGATGTAGGGACGCAAAAGTTAAATAGTGTTGAAGACATACAGTTTATGCCAAACAGCAGAGATACCGCTAACTTTATAACTAGAAAACTAAGTACAGGGGAAGTATATACCACAGATACTATTGCGTTTCCTAATCTAACCCCTTCCATTAGCATTCCTCTTAAAGAAGATTTGATCCAAGAGTTACTTTTTGATCAATATGAAACTTCAAATTTTGCATCTCAAGACGCTTTTAATAATTATTTTAGAGGAATTAAAATACAAGCAGAAGGAGATGGTGGTTCGTTGATGTCTTTAAGTTTAAATAGCACAGGATTACAGCCGTCAATCGATATATATTATACGAATACCATTTTAACAGACGGTGGAACTGTGGTGTATGACACTATTAATAAAACAGATTCTTTTTTACTGTCAGGTATTAGAAATAGCCATTTAAAAACAACTCCAGGGCAATCTTCAGGACCAAATAATATAGCAATCCAAGGAACTGCTGGATCTATGGCTCAGTTAAAAATATTAGGTGATGACAATGATCTTAATGGCCTACCAGACCAGCTAGAGGACTTAAGAACAAAAAACTGGTTAGTTAATGATGCTCGTATCACTCTATACGTAGATAAAGATGTTGTTGAACCAGACACTACTGCAACTCCTTATCAGTTGTTTATTTATAAAGATGGTTTAACCAACTCTGGAGAAGAAAGACCCAGTCAAGTTTTAGACTATATTACAGAAGGAGTTAATCAAGTTGGAGGTTCTTTAGAGCTAGACAGTCAAAATAAACCTGATAGTTATACGTTTAATATAACTGATTATATATCAGAACTTCTTGAAGGTACTACCAATGATTTACCAAAGCTTGGTGTTCGGGTTATTAACCCAACAGACCTTCCAGTATCTGCCATAGATACTTTGGTAAGAGACCATAACTGGAATCCAAAAGCAATTATGTTGCTGAACCATAATACCCAAGACGCTACTAGAAAAGCTAAATTAACGATAGCATACACTATCAAAACAGATGAAAATTAACATACTCCCTAAACTGAATCATTTATGTGTGGAATAACAGGATACATAGGCAACAAACAAGCATACCCTATTATTATTAATGGGTTAAAAAGGCTAGAATACAGAGGCTACGATAGTGCTGGAATTATGATTTATGATGGTGTTGATGTAAACCTTTCTAAAACTAAAGGGAAAGTTTCATCTTTAGAAGAAATAACTGAAAACAATCCAACAAGAAAAAAGGGAACTATTGGTATAGGTCATACAAGATGGGCTACTCACGGAGTCCCAAACGATGTAAATTCTCATCCTCACACTTCACAGTCTGGAAATTTAGTAATTGTTCATAATGGAATCATTGAAAATTATGATACCCTAAGAAAAGAGCTCTCTTTAAGAGGCTACTCTTTTCAAAGCGATACTGATACTGAAGTTCTTGTGAATTTAATTGAAGAAGTTAAAAAGCAGGAAAAATGCAAGTTAGGAAAAGCGGTACAAATTGCTCTTACTCAAGTAACTGGAGCCTATGCAATTGCTGTTTTTGACAAAGAAAAACCTAATGAAATTATTGTAGCAAGATTAGGAAGCCCTATCGCTATTGGTGTAGGCAAGAATAATGAAGAATTCTTTGTTGCTTCAGATGCCTCTCCTTTTATTGAGTTTACTAAAAATGTGATGTACTTAGAAGATGAAGAAATGGCCATTGTGAAACTTGGAAGAGATATTCGAGTAAGAAAAATAATGGATGATTCGTCTGTAGAGCCAACTATTCAACAACTTAAATTAAGTTTAGAACAAATAGAAAAAGGGGGGTATGATCATTTTATGATCAAAGAAATTCACGAGCAACCAAAAGCTATTACAGATACTTACAGAGGAAGAATGTTGGCCAATCAAGGGATTATAAAAATGGCAGGTGTAGATAATAACCTTGAGAAATTTTTAAATGCTAAACGAATTATTATTGTGGCTTGTGGTACCTCTTGGCATGCAGGATTAGTAGGAGAGTATCTAATTGAAGAAATGGCTAGAATACCAGTAGAGGTAGAATATGCCTCTGAGTTTAGATATAGAAATCCAATTATTACTCCTAATGATGTTGTGGTCGCTATTTCTCAGTCTGGTGAAACCGCCGATACTTTGGCTGCTATAAAATTAGCAAAGTCTAAAGGAGCATTTGTTTTTGGAGTATGTAATGTAGTAGGGTCATCAATTGCTAGAGAAACACATGCTGGTGCATATACGCATGCTGGACCAGAGATTGGTGTAGCTTCAACAAAAGCATTTACAACACAAATTACAGTATTGTCTTTAATAGCTTTAAAGCTTGCAAAGGAAAAAGGAACATTGTCAAAATCTGAATTTCACACCTATTTACAAAAGATGCAACTAATACCTGAGAAGGTTCAAAAATTGCTTGAAATAGACGACAAAGTCAAAGAAATAGCACGTATTTATAAAGATGCAAAAAACTGTTTATACCTTGGAAGAGGGTTCAACTTTCCAGTAGCATTAGAAGGTGCCTTAAAATTAAAAGAGATTTCATATATCCATGCAGAGGGCTATCCTGCTGCTGAAATGAAGCATGGTCCTATTGCTTTGATAGACGAAGACATGCCTTTATTTGTGATTGCTACGAAAAAAGGGCATTATGAGAAAGTAGTGAGTAACATCCAAGAAATAAAATCTAGAAGCGGAAAAATTATTGCCATTGTTACCGAAGGAGATGTTACGGTAAAAGAAATTGCAGATCATGTAATTGAAATACCGGAAACTGAGGAGGCACTTACACCTTTGTTAACAACCATCCCTTTTCAACTATTGTCATATCATATTGCAGTAATGTTAGATAAAAACGTAGATCAACCAAGAAATTTAGCAAAATCTGTTACAGTGGAGTAAAAGAAACAAACGGTTATCCTTACCCCTCTAAAATAAACATAAGATTCTCAGTATCAATTACTACCACCAAACTTTGGGAATCAAATTATAGTGAATATCAACAGTATTTATTCAACCGAATTTGTAAATATAAAGAGTGTTTTCTTACCCCTATCGGTTACAGAAAGATTTCTAAAATATTCAATGATGAAGGTTTGAAAACCCCTCGAAATACAGAATTTTCTAACTCAAAAGTACATTCTATGTACAAAAAAGGTAAGATTAGAGAGGAAAGAATCAATAGAAAAGATATTGTTAAAGTTTCCAATCTTACAATTGAGGAAATTAGTAATTCAAAACTATCTTAAAGTTTATCTCCCTTTCCGTTTATTTTAATTACAAGTTCTTCCATATAACAATTTTCCCAATCATTTGGTTTTGGACAATTTTGTTTTTCCCCTTTTATTATATATTCATTATTATTTTCATTTGATGGAGTAATTACCCTCCCATAATCATTCAAAGAATCACCATATGTTTTAAACCAAAGTTCATTCCCGAGTAAATCCAATTTAGTTAAATAAACATCATTATTTCCAACACCATAAGAACCTGTTTGTCCGAGTACTAAGTAACCATCTTCTACTTCTAAAATATCCTCAACATAATCCCAAGAATTCCCTCCAATTGTAGTTTTCCATTGGATATTATCATTTAAATACTTTAAAACAATGATATCACAGTCTGTTCCATCTGAACCATAACAGTTTGTATCATAATATTTAATATAACCCCCATCAGAAGTTTTCAATTCTTGATAAACTTGTTTCCAATAATCAAAAGGTGGTGGTGGTAACTCTTTAAAACTGATGTAATAAAAACCAAGTGTTAATGAAATAATTCCTAACAAAATAAATATGTAGATTTTCTTAAATTTTGATTTATTTTCTGAAAAACTAAAATCTTCATTAAGAGTTTCACTAATTTTGTTTAAGGAATAAATCGAGGGTGTTACTTCTTCATTTTCAATTCTTTGGATTGTCCTTAGTGAAATACCTGATTTTTCAGAAAGGTCTAGTTGAGTTAATCCATTTTTTGTCCTCGATTTTTTTATTCTTTTACTTAAATTCATAAAAAAGAAATTAAATTTACTTAACAACAAAGTAACTGAAATTTTAATTTAATCATTAAATAATCAATACGTCATTTAAACGTCAATCAAGATTAATATTATGAAATTATGAAAAGGATTAAGGGAGTAAGATTAACCACTCCGAAAGAACAAACCATCACCGTGGAATAGATTGTGATGGGTTGACTTTTTTAGTTACAATTCCTATATTTACAACATGGAAAAGGGCATTTTAATTTTACTAGGAACTTTTATTTTAGTAGCCATCTTACACGTTGTGTCTATGAAAATGACCAAGATTTCTGAGGCTAAAAAATCATCATTTCGAAAAGTATTTTTTTATATCTATGGTGTTTTCTTAACACTTAGTGGAATTTTACAGTGTATAGAGAAAAATGAGATTCGTGTTTTTTTTTTAATACAGTCTTTATGTGGCTTGGCATTCTTAATTTTAAATTTCACAGGAAAGATGCAACAAAAAACGAGCTAAATCTTATCATGAACCTGGCTGTATTCTTCCTCATTCCACAAGGTTAAAATATTAGTGGCCACACTAGCGCCACTTCCTGCTGCAATGGAAAATTGGCTTCTGCTTAAAAAGTAAACAGATACGTTTAAATATTCCTTTTCTTAAGGAATGAAACTTATCCTCAATAGTATTTACTTCGTTTAAATATATTTAGTACATTTAGCTATAAACAACTATTTATGCGAAGATTAGTCCCATTATTTTTATTCATTTGTCTGTCAGTTTCGGCACAAAAAAAAACAGTTTTAAATGAATTGGCTGCAGAATTCACTCACAAAAGTCTCCCTTTATTAAAAGAGGTGTTAAGCATTCCAAATGATGCTATTTCAGCTGAATGGATTGAAGAAAATATTTTTTGGACTGAAGGTGCCTTCAATAAACGTGGCTTTACAACTCAACGTATTCCAACAGATGGAGCTCCTCTTGTTTTGGCTTCACGCACTTTTCTTAATGCCAAAAAAACCGTATTAGTGTATTTGCAAATGGATGGACAGCCTGTTGACCCAAGCCGTTGGAACCAAAAAAGTCCTTATAAGCCTGAGCTAAAACAACAAAACAAAAACGGTGATTGGGAAACCATCGCCTGGGAAAAAATTAAAAACTATCAGGACGACTGGCGGATTTTTGCTCGTTCAACAAGTGATGCAAAAGGACCTGTTGTTATGTTTCTTGCTGCAATGGATGCGCTAGAAAAAATTGGCAAAAACCCAAATTACAATCTAAAGGTTATCTTGGATTATGAAGAAGAAATGGGATCCCCTAACTTACCAAAAGCAGTTAATGAAAATCGTGATTTATTGTCGGCAGATTTCCTTGTAATTTTTGATGGTCCACTGCACCGATTAAACAAACCCACATTATCCTTTGGAGCACGCGGAATTTCAACTTTTCAACTTACTACCTATGGCCCTAAGGTTCCTCAACATTCTGGTCATTTTGGTAATTATGTTCCCAATCCCGCATTTAAGCTTAGTACAATTTTAGCATCAATGAAAAACGATCAAGGCAAAGTTCTAATTCCTGGTTTTTATGATGGTATTATTTTGGATGAAAAAACAAAAACAATATTAGCCAATACTCCACATAACGAAAAACAACTTCAAGAGTTATTGCAACTTGGAGGGTTTGATCGAGTTGGCCCTAATTATCAAGAAGCCATTCAATATCCCTCCCTAAATATTCGAGGGATGCAGTCTGGATGGATCAATGAAAAAGTAAGAACAATTATTCCGGCTTGGGCACGAGCAGAAATAGATGTTCGTTTAGTTAAAGAATCAGATCCTGAGCGTTTACACAACTTGATTAAAAAGCATATTGAAGGTTTGGGTTATCTTGTCTTGGATCGAGAACCAACAAAAGAAGAGCGCTTAACTAATGATAAAATTGCAACCTATACTTATAAAATCTCTTACCAATCTTTTAGAACAGATTTGGATTCTGAAATAGGTACTTGGCTAAGGAAAGCCTTATTTCGTGCATTTGAAGAAGAACCCATCCGTGTAAGAATGAGTGGAGGGTCTATTCCTATTTCCCCTTTTGTCAATAGTTTAAATTTACCTGCTGTTGCTGTTCCTACAGTAAATCGAGACAATAATCAACATAGTCCAAATGAAAATTTACGATTGGGGAATTACCGCGATGGAATTAAAACCATACTTGCTGTTTTAACTGAAAAACTTTAAAAAATTAGATATAAATACTAAACCACACAAGGGTGGCATTATTGATCTCTCCTCACTTCAAATCATCTATCAATTGGTATTCTGGAGTGGCTTCATAAGGTGCATTACGCCCTTCTTTAACATGATACAAAATGCCGCTATTACCTCCTTCTCCCAGTTTCCATTCAACATAAAATTCAAAAAATTTTCGAACTCCTCAATGTTGATTCCATGAAAATGACAAAGATCTCTGAGACAAAAAAATCATCTTATCGAAAAGTATTCTGATACTTATATGGGACGTTTTTTTTGTCTAGCGGTGTCCTAAACCAACTAGAAAAAGAAGCCTTTAGCTGGATTTTTTCAATTGAAATTTTAGTTGGTTTGGCAATCTTAATTCTTAATATCTTAGGAAAGATTGAAAAAAAATCGATTTAGATTTTATCATGAACTTGGCTATGTTCTCCGTTGTTCCATAAGGTTAAGATATCAGTTGCTACACTGGCTCCACTACCTGCTGCTATGGCAAATTGGCTTCTGTATCCAGATAAGGTTCCACAAACATAGACACCCTCAGTAACCAAATAATTTTCATTACTTAATTGAATTCTATTTTTGGATGCTTTTGCTCTTTGATGAGGTTCTAGATACGCTTCTAAACCTTTAATTAGAAATGGCTTTGCATAATTTAAGGCTAAAACAATGACTTGAGTCTTGTACTCTTTTTTATTGGTTTTTACGATATGAAAATCGTCTTGAATAGCAATAGAAATTACTTTTTCACCCTCAATTTGAGTAATATTTGGGTAATTTGTAGTCAATTGATTTTTTCCCGCTGTCAATACATCAGTGCCAAGAGTTCCTGAAGGTAAACCAAGCACATTGTTAAAAAGAGCATTCTGTAGATGAGAGCTTCTTTGATGCATGATTACCCCCACCTTTTTATTGATAGCATAGGGCTTTTTAAGCCCTGACCCTAGAACTAAAGCACATTGCATGCCCGCTACGCCACCTCCAATAATTAATGCGTCAAACATCGTTAAAAGAGTGCTTGAATGTTAGCAGCAAATAATTTTACAGCAATGGCTAATAAAATAACTCCAAATATTTTTCGAATAATTTTAATCCCGTTAGCACCAATAATGCGCTCTATTTTTGGAGAAGTTTTTAGAACAACATAAATCACCACAACATTGCATAAAACAGCAATAATAATATTTTCAATAAAGAATTCTGCTCGTAAAGATAAGAGCGTAGTAAGGCTTCCGGGTCCAGCAATTAAAGGGAATGCAAGAGGAAATACGGTAGCAGTTATGCTTTCCGAGTCTTCATCATCTTTATAAAGCGTAATTCCTAAAATCATTTCTAGTGCGATAAAAAAAAGAATGAAAGACCCTGCTACAGCAAAAGAATACACATCAATTCCTATCAATTCAAGTAAACTTTGTCCTAAAAAAAGAAATACCACCATAATAACACCAGCAATTAGTGATGCTTTTTCTGACTGAATATGGCCCACTTTTTTTCTTAAATCTATGATGATTGGAATATTCCCAACAATATCAATGACCGCAAATAACACCATGAATGCGGTAAATATTTCCTTAGCATTAAAATTCATAAGTAGTTGTTTAAAGTTGCAAAAGTAGAAAACTAACCGAATCAAAATGTAAAAAATAGAAAATATTTTATGCTATTTTTGCCAAATGTTTCAATTAGGTAAAACCATAGTATCAGAAGACATTATAGAGAAAAATTTTGCATGTAATCTTTCTAAATGCAAAGGAGAGTGTTGTGTTTCTGGAGTAGCAGGAGCCCCATTAGAAAAGGATGAAACAGCCATTTTAAAAGAAATTTACCCAAAACTTAAACCCTTTTTAAGACCAGAAGGGATAGAAGCGATAGAGAAACAAGGAACGTCTACAGTAAGTGGTCTAGGAGAATTAGAAACACCATTGGTTAACAATTCTGAATGTGCGTATCTTATTTTTAACGAAAATAAAATAGCTTTTTGCGGAATAGAGGAAGCATATAACAAGGGAGTAGTTAACTGGAAAAAACCAATTTCTTGTCATTTGTATCCGGTTAGAGTGAAAGAGTACAGTGAGTTTTCTGCCGTAAATTATCATAAATGGGATATTTGTGATGATGCATGTTCATTGGGGAAAGAATTAAAAGTACCCGTATATAAGTTTGTAAAAGAAGCATTAATCAGAAAATTTGGAAATAACTGGTATTCAGAACTAGAAAAAGTAGCCAAAGGGTATAATGGGTAAGATTCATTTTTATGTACCTTTGCTATTATAAAATTTAAAAAAAAATCATGAAAAAATTTTTCCCCTTTTTGTTTGCCTTAATTTTAATTTCCTCGTGCGAAGAATCAGTTGAAATAACTGCTTCCACCACTTTTGTTGACACCGTAGAAGTGTCTATTCCGCAAAGTAATGGTACAGATGTTACTTATGACGAAACAACCACTCAAAATCTAACTGAATTAGTTTCTAATTATGACGATATTACAGATATCAACATAGATAGTTTAAGCTACACCTTTACAAATTTAACAGGAAATTCAAATGCGGTTATTACCTCTGCAACCGTAGAAATAAATGAAATCATAGTTGCTACAACTTCTAATCTAAACATAGGGCAAGAAGTTACAAATGAAACAGTAGTTGAAATTACAGATACTGCGTTATTAAATCAATTAGAAAACACATTTTTAACCAACAGTTCTGTATCTATTCGGTTTTATGGATCTGCAAGTACAGAAGAAGGAAGTGTAGATTTTAATGTGCAAGTTTCTATTGGCTTAACAGCAACTTTTTAAAAAAAAAGTAATATCCTATTTATTTTTATAAACGAAATACATTTCTAACTATTAATTAGAAATGCAAAGAATTACGAGATTAAAAAACCTCAAATTTATCTGAAAAACCATAAAAATTTCTTAAAAAAGTAGTTTTTATCAAGGAGTTTTTATTCATGCCATTTCCTTTTAATAAATTGTTTTTAAAATTCAAAAAAAAGTATTTATTATTTTTAATAACCTTGTTTTAAGAATGTCAATGACAACAAGGCTTTGTAAAAAACACGTACACCTAAAGTACTGTTATTTAATATGTTAACAAAAAATACAGAACTCGTTTTTTTTGTCATGATTTTCATTTTGTTAAAAACTTAGTGGGTTTTGTGAATAAGTAGAGCTTTGTAATCATTCCTTTTTTTTCAATCTTTGTTAACCCCGATACAAGTATAAATTCCAATAATTAAGAAAACCTTAACATAAAATGTCTACACAAGAACCAATTTTAAAGCCAAATGATAACAGATTTGTGATTTTCCCTATTCAACATGATGATTTATGGGATTGGTACAAAAAACAACAAGCTTGTATATGGACAGCAGAAGAAATAGACCTATCAGAAGATGTGATAGATTGGAAAAATAAACTATCAGAAGACGAACGTTATTTCATCAAACATATCTTGGCATTTTTTGCAGCTTCTGACGGAATTGTGAATGAAAATTTAGCTGAAAATTTTGTAAACGAAGTTCAATATTCAGAGGCAAAATTCTTTTATGGATTTCAAATTATGATGGAAAATGTTCATTCAGAAACCTATTCTCTTTTAATTGATACCTATGTTAAGGATGAACAAGAAAAAGACAAGTTATTTAATGCTATAGAAACTTTTCCAGCAATTAAAAAGAAAGCAGAATGGGCTTTAAAATGGATAGAATCAGATTCTTTTGCAGAAAGATTAATTGCTTTTGCAGCTGTTGAGGGAATTTTCTTCTCTGGAGCTTTTTGTTCTATTTTTTGGTTAAAGAAAAGAGGGTTATTACCTGGACTTACATTTTCTAATGAATTAATTTCAAGAGATGAGGGAATGCATTGCGATTATGCAGTTCATTTACACAATCACCACATCGTTAATAAAGTTCCAAAAGAACGTATTAGAGAAATCATTGTAGACGCTTTAAATATTGAAAGAGAGTTTGTCACAGAGTCTTTGCCAGTAAGTTTAATTGGAATGAATGCAAAGTTAATGACTCAATACCTTGAGTTTGTGACGGATAGATTACTAGGAGAGTTCCATTGTGAAAACGAGTATAACTCTTCCAACCCCTTTGATTTTATGGAAATGATTTCTTTAGAAGGAAAAACTAATTTCTTCGAAAAAAGAGTATCAGAATACCAAAAAGCTGGAGTTAAATCCGGTGGGACAGGAAGCATCAGTTTTGATGCTGATTTCTAGGGATCTGTTCTAGAAAAAATAGTACCAAAAGTTATCTGGTACAAAACCAAATCAAAATAATACAATCGCTTTTGCGATTGCAACTAATTAAAAACAATAGCAGCATGTATGTAGTAAAAAGAGACGGCAAAAAAGAGCCAGTGATGTTCGACAAAATCACGGCCAGAGTAAGAAAAATGTGTTACGGTCTTAACAAGATTGTAGATCCAGTAAAGGTAGCCATGCGTGTTATAGAGGGCTTATATGATGGTGTTACTACTCCAGAATTAGACAGTTTAGCTGCTGAAATTGCTGCTACTATGACTACTGCACATCCAGATTATGCAAAACTAGCTGCAAGAATTGCTGTATCTAACTTACACAAAAACACCAAGAAATCTTTCTCTGAAACCATGGTGGATTTATACGAATATGTAAATCCAAGAACGGGTAAAAAAGCACCGTTGTTATCTGATGAAGTTTTTAAAATAATAACTGACAATGCAGAGAAATTAGATTCTACAATAATTTACAGTAGAGACTTTAATTATGATTTCTTTGGTTTTAAAACGCTTGAGCGTTCGTATCTATTAAAATTAAATGGAACCATCGTAGAAAGACCACAACACATGCTCATGCGTGTTTCTATAGGAATTCATTTAAATGATATTGATGAAGCAATTGCAACGTATGAGTTAATGAGTAAGAAGTTTTTTACTCATGCTACTCCTACCTTATTCAATGCTGGTACACCAAAACCACAAATGTCTTCATGTTTCTTATTACAAATGCAAGACGATAGTATAGATGGAATTTATGACACGCTAAAGCAAACGGCTAAAATATCTCAATCTGCTGGAGGAATAGGATTGTCTATTCATAACGTTCGTGCTACAGGGTCTTATATAAGAGGAACTAATGGTACTTCAAATGGAATTGTACCCATGTTAAAAGTTTTTAATGATACAGCTAGATACGTAGATCAGGGAGGTGGAAAAAGAAAAGGATCTTTTGCCATGTATATAGAACCTTGGCATGCTGATATTTTTGAATTCCTAGACTTGAAAAAAAATCACGGGAAAGAAGAAATGAGAGCTCGGGATTTATTCTATGCGATGTGGATGCCAGATTTATTTATGAAGCGTGTACAAGAGGATGGAAATTGGACGTTGATGTGTCCAAATGAGTGTCCACACTTATTTGATACTTATGGTGACGAATTTGAAAAACTATATGAAGGTTATGAAAAAGTAGGAAAAGGGAGAAAAACAATCAAAGCAAGAGAACTTTGGGAGAAAATTTTAGAATCTCAAATTGAAACGGGAACTCCTTACATGCTTTACAAAGATGCAGTCAATAGAAAATCAAATCACAAGAATTTAGGAACGATTCGTTCTTCAAATTTGTGTACAGAAATAATGGAATATACAGCAAACGATGAGGTGGCTGTATGTAATTTAGCTTCTATAGCTCTACCGATGTTCGTCAGCCAAAACGAGGCAGGAGAAAAATACTTTAATCATAAAAAATTATATGATGTAACTAAGAAAGTAATTAGAAACTTAGATACAGTTATTGATAGAAATTACTATCCAGTAAAAGAAGCAGAAAACTCCAACTTTAGACACAGGCCAGTTGGCTTAGGTATTCAGGGTCTTGCAGATGCATTTATTATGCTTCGTCTGCCATTTACATCTGAAGCTGCAAAAAAATTAAATCAAGAGATTTTTGAGACCTTATACTTTGCTTCTGTTCAATCTTCTATGGAGATCGCCAAAGCCAAAGAACCGTATTCAACATTTAAGGGATCTCCAATGTCTGAGGGAGAATTCCAATACAACATGTGGGGAATTAATGATGAAGATCTAAGTGGAAATTGGGACTGGAAAAAATTACGTAAAAATGTAATTAAACATGGAGTTAGAAACTCGTTGTTAGTAGCTCCAATGCCAACAGCATCTACTTCTCAAATTCTTGGGAATAATGAAGCTTTTGAACCATATACTTCTAATATTTATACCAGACGTGTTCTTTCAGGTGAATTTATTGTCGTAAATAAGCACCTTTTAGAAGACTTGGTAGAGATGGAATTATGGGATAATAATATGAAAGAAGAGATCATGCGAGCAAACGGATCTATCCAACATATAGACAAAATTCCACAAGAATTAAAAGAATTATATAAGACTGTTTGGGAAATGAGCATGAAAGATATTATAGATATGGCTCGTCATAGAGGGTATTTTATAGATCAGTCACAATCCTTAAACTTATTTATGCAAGATGCAGATTTTGCAAAATTAACATCAATGCATTTCTACGCATGGAAATCTGGATTGAAAACAGGAATGTATTATTTAAGAACAAAATCTGCGGTGAATGCAATTCAGTTTACGCTTTCTAAAGAAAAGAAAGAAACAACTCAAGAGGAAGACGCACCGATGACGCCAGAAGAATTCAAAGCAATGGTAGAATCTTCAAAAAATGGAGGACCAGATGATGATTGCTTAATGTGTGGTTCTTAGAAACTAGTTAATATTACAGGTTTAAAAAAGAATCTCAATCTAGTTGAGATTCTTTTTTTATATAAATCAACATCACAAGAATTATGATGAATTGGGAACAATTACTTTCTTTAAAACGGTTTGGAGACATTCAAAAACGTCCAAGAGCCAAACAAGATGAAACACGTTTGGGTTTTGAAGTAGATTTTGATAGAATCATATTCTCAGAGGCATTCAGAAGTTTACAAGATAAAACTCAGGTAATTCCACTTTCAGAAACAGATTTTGTTCACACTAGACTTACGCACAGTCTAGAAGTATCTGTAGTTGGAAGAACTCTAGGAAGAAGAGTTGGAAAAGTCTTACTAGAAAGACATCCAAATTTAGTAAAACTAGGATATACCTTTAATGATTTTGGAGCCATTGTTGCTGCAGCCTCTGTGATGCACGATATTGGAAACCCTCCATTTGGGCATTCTGGAGAAAAGGCAATAGGAGAATATTTTAAGACAGGTAAAGGAATTCAACACAAAAAAGAGTTAACGCCAAAGGAATATCAAGATTTAGTAGATTTTGAAGGGAATGCAAATGGGCTTAAAATTTTAACTGAAAATAGAGAAGGGATCTACGGAGGTTTGCGTCTCTCTTATGCCACACTTGGAGCATTTATCAAATACCCAAAAGAATCGTTACCAAAAAAACCTACAAGTCATATAGCAGACAAAAAGTATGGATGTTTTCAATCAGAAATAGAGTCTTTTTTAGATATAGTTGAAGATTTAGGGTTACTTAAAAAATCTAAAACAGATGATATTAGTTATCATAGACATCCATTAACTTTTTTAGTAGAGGCGGCAGATGATATCTGCTATACTATTATAGATTTTGAGGATGGAATTAATTTGGGCTTAATAGAAGAAGAATTTGCATTAGAGTATTTAATCAAATTAGTAAAAAACACCATCGACATAAAAAAATACCATTCATTAAAATTTAAAAAAGATAGGGTCAGCTATTTAAGAGCATTAGCTATTAATACCTTAATTAATGAAGCCGTTGATATTTTCTTAGCGAACGAATCTGCTATTTTAAAAGGCTCTTTTTCATCATCATTATTAGATAAATGTGCCTATGAAGCGCAAATTAACGACATTATAAATATTAGTGTTTCAAAAATATATAAGAGTCAAGAAGTAGTAGAAAAAGAAGTGGCTGGGTATAAAATCATAGCCGATTTATTAGACATTTTCGTAACTGCCATAAACAATCATCAAACAGGAACCTTATCTAATTATGACGCTCTACTACTTAATTTGCTTCCAAAAGAATTTATGATTAGTTCTGAATCTACGTATGAAAGAATCATGTCTATTTGCACGTATGTTTCAAGAATGTCAGATAGTTACGCTATTAGAATTCATAAAAAGATACAAGGAAGTATTATGTAATAAAAGGGATTAAAGCTAAGAGAATCAAAACATCTCTTAAGATAAACTTTGTATGACTTGTTTAATAGACGCTGAATCTATTCCATTTATTTTTTGTAATTCATCAATTGTTCCGTGCTCAATAAAATTGTCATTTATTCCTAAAATAGTTACGGAGTTTTTATAGTTGTGGTTGGCCATAAACTCTAGAATAGCTGAGCCAACTCCACCTTTTTTTACACCGTCTTCAATGGTAATGATATGATGAAAGTTAGCACATATTTTATGAAGTAATTTTTCATCTAGAGGTTTTGCAAATCGAAGGTCATAATGAGCAATAGTAGGAAAATCTTCTAGCGCTTTGGTACTATTTTTTGCAGTAGTTCCAATAGAGAGCACGGCAATATCTTTTCCTTCTTGCAAACAAACTCCTGTCCCTATTTCAATAGCTTCAAAAGAACTTTCCCAATTAATCATCAGACCTCTTCCTCTTGGATAACGAATAGCTATTGGAGCAGGAAGCCCTAATTGAGCGGTATATAAAATATTTCTAAGTTCTACTTCATTTCTTGGTGCAAAAACAACCATATTAGGAATTGCTCTCATGTAGGCTAGATCAAAAACTCCATGATGAGTTGCTCCATCTTCACCAACCAATCCAGCTCTATCTAAACAAAAAATAACTGGTAAATTTTGCAAGGCCACATCGTGTATTATTTGATCATACCCTCGCTGAATAAATGTAGAATAAATGGCACAAAAAGGCATCATTCCTTGGGTAGCCATCCCTGCTGCAAGTGTAACTGCATGTTGTTCGGCAATGCCAACATCAAAAGTACGCTTAGGAAACTTTTCTAACATTAATTTTAAAGAACTTCCAGTAAGCATAGCAGGAGTGATTCCAATAATTTTTTCATTTTGTGCTGCCAATTCAACAATGGTTTTTCCAAAAACATCTTGATATTTTGGAGGAGTAACCTCGGTACTTTTAGGAACTAATTCCCCTGTTTTAGCATCAAATTTTCCTGGAGCATGATATTTTACTTGATCTTTTTCTGCTAGATCTAATCCTTTCCCTTTGATGGTATTGATATGCAAGAATTTGGGACCTTTTTTATTTTTTAAACGGCTCAATTCTTTAAGTAACCCATCTAAATCATGGCCATCAATAGGTCCAGAATAATCAAAGTTGAGTGCTCGGATAATATTGTTTTTTGCTAATGATTTATCTGTTTTTACCTTTGTTAGATACTCCTTTAAGGCACCTACCGAAGGATCGATGCCAATGGCATTATCATTTAAAATAATTAGCAAATTAGCATCGCTTACACCAGCATGGTTCAGAGCTTCAAAAGCCATTCCGCTAGCAATAGAAGCATCACCAATGACAGCAATATGATGTTTTTTTGAGTCTCCTTTTAAAGAAGAAGCTATCGCCATTCCTAGAGCAGCAGAGATAGAGGTAGAAGAATGGCCAACACCAAAAGCATCATATGTGCTTTCAGTGATGTTGGGAAATCCTGAAATTCCATGAAGCTGTCTGTTTGTATTAAAAATAGCTTTCCTACCTGTTAAAATTTTGTGTCCGTAGGCCTGATGGCCTACATCCCAAATTAATAAATCATTGGGTGTATCAAACAAATAATGCAGTGCAATGGTTAATTCTACTACGCCAAGACTTGCTCCTAAATGACCTTGTTTAGCAGCAACGATATCTATGATAAATTCACGCAATTCTTTTGCCAATTTTGGCAATTGATCTGTAGTTAATTTTCTCAGATCTGAGGGAAATTGTATGGCGTCAAGTAAAGCATTCATCATCCTACAAAAATACAATTTTACAACTCAAAAGATATTTGTAATATTGAATAAATATTTTATGTAATGATACAGCCTTTTGATGATACTTATTTTATGAAAAAAGCTTTACAGGAAGCAGAGTTAGCTTTTAATAAAAAAGAGGTACCTGTTGGGGCTGTGATTGTAATGAATGATAAAATTATTGCTAGAGCACACAATCTTACCGAAACACTTAACGATGTAACTGCACATGCAGAAATGCAGGCATTTACTGCAGCAGCTGATTTTCTAGGAGGCAAATACCTAAAAGACTGTATACTTTATGTAACCTTAGAGCCCTGTCAAATGTGTGCTGGAGCAAGTTATTGGACTCAAATTGGAAAGATTGTTTACGGTGCTTCTGAGCCTCAAAGGGGTTTTGTTAATTTACAAACAACACTTCACCCAAAAACAAAGGTAGTTAGTGGTATTTTAGAAGATGAATGCAGTCATTTAATGAAGCGATTTTTTATTGAACAACGTAATTTAAATTAGGGCTCTTTATCAACTCCTTCAATTTTTTGGTTGTAAGAGTGTGTGCCTAACACACAAACACATCAGTTAAACTTTTTTAATAACACTTGTAACTATTCCCCAAATTACAAAATCATTCTCTTCAGTGATTTTAATTATTGGGTAATTAGGATTTTCTGGTTGCAGCCACACCTCGCCATTCTTTACTTTTAATCGTTTTACAGTAAATTCACCATCCAAAAAACAGATAGCTATTTTGTTATTTTCAGGCTCGAGGCTCCTGTCAATAACCAATAAATCATTATCGTCTAAGCCAGCTCCAATCATAGATTGTCCATTTACTTTAGCAAAAAAAGTAGCTTCTTTGTTTGTAATTAGTTCTTCATCAAGAGAAATTCTTGTTTCCTTAAAATCGTCTGCAGGAGATGGAAAACCAGCAGATATCCCAGTATCAATAAAAATAGCACCATTGCTATTGGATGTTTTTGGGGTAAAAAATTGAAGTTTTTTTATCATTTATTTTATGGTAATAATATCGTTTATTTTTGTGGTATACTTTGGAGATAAATGTTCTTGTTTCATCTTCCAAGTTCGTTGTAAATCTTGATTTGCTAATTTAATTGTGGCTGGGTTAAATTTTTTATTTAGATGATCTATGGCAGACATTAATGGTTTGTGTTTCGGATTTTCATGCAGAAATAAGTTTAACTGGTGGTTGTTAGTAGCAACAAGACCCGTAACAATAACTCCTGCTTTTTTATAATTGATTCCTTTTTTAAAAATTGTTTTTATTGCCTCTACAGCAGCTTTTGTAATGGTAAGGGTAGAATCTGTAGGGTATGAAAAAACAACAGTTTTTGACGCACTATGTTGTTCTGCTTTTTTTTTGTGACGATCACTCCTTAGCATCACGATAATCATATGACAACTAGATTTTTGTGCTCTTAATTTGGATGCGCATTGTGCTGCAAAAGTGGAAATCCTTTCTGTAATATTTTCAATATCTGAATAACTCTGTTCAAAACTTCTAGTGGTAGCAATAGATCGTTTTATTTCTTTTATTTCAAATCCAATAGTTGGAATTCCTTCTAAATCTTTTTTTAACCGCCATTCTGTAATAGAGAAATTGCTACGAACCCAATCATCGGATAATTGTGTAAAATCAAAAGCTGTTTTACACCCTTTTAAGAGCAATCTTTTTTCTAGACGATGGCCAATTCCCCATATATTTTTTACAGCGGTCCATTTTAAGGCCTTTAATCGTTTTTCTTCAGAATCAATCACATAAACCCCACCAGTTTCTTTTGGGAATTTTCTTGCAATCTTGTTGGCAACTTTACAGAGCGCTTTAGTTGGAGCAATTCCAACACAAGTTGGTATTCCAGTCCATTTTAAAATTCGCTGTCGAATGCTCTTGCCGTATTCATTAAAATTATATTGATCAAACCCTGTAAGATCAATAAACGCTTCATCGATACTGTATACTTCAACAGTTGGCGTAAACTGTTCTAGAATTGTCATAACTCTGGTGCTCATATCACCATATAACGGATAATTAGAAGATAAAATGGTAATGTTATGATGCTTGCAGAAGTTTTTCCATTTAAAAATAGGAGCACCCATTGGTAAATTTAACGCCTTAGCTTCATCACTTCTAGCAATTACACAACCATCATTATTACTTAATATGGCAACAGGTTTTTTTTGTAAGCTAGGGTTAAATACCCGCTCACAGGAAGCATAAAAATTATTACAATCTACCAAAGCATACATATTTGTAAAGATACAAACAAGAAAGTATCAAAGATTATCAATGAGTTACTTATATTTGGGAAAACGATAAGAATTATGAACATCTTCGATATAGTGATAGCGGTTATTCTAATTATTGCTTTTGTAAGAGGCTTTATAAAAGGGTTTTTTGTTGAGATAGCTTCTTTAATAGCTTTAATTGGAGGGGTTTACGGAGCAATTCATTTTTCTTACTTTGCTGCAAATATTTTAAAAAAATATGTAGATTGGAGCGAGAATTACATCGCTTTAACAGCATTTGCAGTTACGTTTATAATCATTGTAATAGCAGTTTCCTCTTTAGGAAAAGTCTTAACAAAAATGGCAAATTTTGCAGCTCTTGGACTTATTAATAAAATATTTGGAGGGATCTTTGCTCTTTTAAAAAGTGGCGTAATTTTAAGTGTAGTTTTTGTCTTTATTGCTCGAGTAAATAGCACCATCCCTTTTATAGAAAAAGAGACCTTAGATACTTCTGTTTTGTATGCACCTGTAAAAGAAATTGTTCCTACGATATTTCCTCAAATTATTGAAGAGATTGATGAAAAGAAAGAGGATTTTCAACAAAAATAAACGCCACAACTTACCTCAAAGTAATAAGTTATAGCGTTTAAAAAGTATCTCTTAAATTTATAAACTAAAAAAGATAGTTCCGATAATTACTTAGGAGTCTTTATGGTCTTTTACCCATTGTAAGCAACTTTTAAAGTTCTCAAACACATACTCTTCAGAAATTAATTTAGGGATCATATTTACACGTTCTAACATATATCTTGGTTGCTTTTGAAGATCAACAAATAAGACATTTTTATTTGCCTTTTTTAAGTCTATAATACTGTCTTCTAGTGCATATAACCCAGATTGATCTATATATTGCATTCTATCCATACGGATGACAATGGTAGCTGCTGTATTTGGAATCTGTTTTGCAAGTTGTTGAAAATCACTTGTATAACCAAAAAATAATGGGCCTTTAATATGCTTGATGAAAATTTCATCACGTAATTTTTTTGTGATTCCAATTTCATCAGCCCAAGATTCTTCTTTTAAAGAAGTTACTTTAGATTGTTGCGCTGTTAAATCTCCAATTTTCTTCATAAACATTAAAGAAGCAATCACCAATCCAATACCTACAGCATATACTAAATTCCAGAATGTAGAAAGTAATAATACCACAATCATGATAATAACTTCTGAGCTTAATTTGACACCCACAACTTTAATATCTCTTGGTAAATTAGGAATTGCCTTCAATCCTTTATAGTCCATAACACCAATTCCCACAGTTACTAAAATTCCTGCTAAGACAGCAGCTGGAATCTTCGAAGCAATAGGCCCTAAACCTAACAATATAACTAACAACATTAAGCCTGCAATCATACCTGATAGTTTTGTTTTTCCTCCAGAATTAATATTTACAACAGTACGTATAGTAGCACCTGCACCTGGAATTCCTCCAAACACTGCTGCAATACTGTTACCAATTCCTTGCCCTACTAATTCTTTGTTAGGTTTGTGCTTTGTCTTCGTCATATTATCCGCAACTACAGAAGTTAACAATGAATCAATTGCTCCTAGCAGTGCCAAAGTTAATGCTGTAAATATATACGGGGTTAGACTGGAGAGACTAAACTCTGTGAAAATCCCCAAATTTGGAATAGGAAATCCTGTTGGAATTTCTTCAATTGGCCTGTAATTAAGACCAAAACCTACAGATATACCGGTCATTACCACTAATGCAACTAAAGTACTTGGAACAGCAGTTGTAATTCTTTTAAACCCATATATTATAAAAATGGTTCCTAGGGCTAAAATTAATTCTAACCAATTGATAAATTTCAAAGCTCTTGGAAGTACTTTTATTGTACCTAATACCCCCGAAGCTTCTTTAGAGGCAAGATTTTTACTTTCTTTAATAATATCAGCCTCTATAATACTTTCACCTTTTGATACAGCATTTTTAAAATCTCCTAATGTAAGAGTTTTTGTATCATTGTTGTTTTTAGTGTCTTTAAGATATCTATTTAAAACTACTTCTTCAACTTGCGTTTCAAATTGCTTCACAAATTCAACATCTTCTTTAGCATTATATCCTATAGAAGGTAAAATTTGAGTAACTAATATAATAACTCCAATTGCAGTCATAAATCCAGAGACCACCGGATAAGGGATATATCTAATATATTTTCCCAAACCAGCTGCTCCTAAACCAATTTGCATAAGACCAGACAGTAAGAAAACAGTTAAAATAATAGGCAATGCTTTCTCTACATCACCATTATTTGCTGCAATAATACCTGCAATTACGACCATGCTTACAGCTGTCATTGGTGCTGTTGGACCAGAGATTTGTGTTGGTGTTCCGCCAAAAAGAGCTGCAAAGAAACTAATAAATATAGCCCCATATAATCCAGCATCTGGACCTAGTCCAGAAGATACACCAAAAGCAAGAGCTAATGGAAGTGCAACGATACCAGCGGTTATACCACCAAAAAGATCGCCACGAACATTTGAAAATAGATTTTTCATAATTTATTATTAAAAGTTTATAAATGTGATGAGATTAATTTGATCTCTACTAGAGGTTTCAAAAATTTGATTCATATATCCAACTTCTAGTTTTATTCCTGAAGAAACCTTATACCCTAAACCTCCATAAACTCTATTTCTATCGTATACATTGGAGGATCCATTTAGGAAGATTTCATTGTAAGCGGATAGATAATATTTAGAGTCTTTAAAAGGAATATTTAGTCCCAAGAAATAACGAAAACGAGTTTTAAAATCACTGGCTACAAAACGCTGCTCAAACCGATAACGATGTTGTAAACTAAGTTTTCCAATAGTGTGTTTTGTGATAAATTGCTGAAAAATCCGATGTTCTTCCACAGTAAATTTATCGTCTTCGTTTCCAGTATAGTTTTCAGAGTTTATGTATCCGTAACCAAGAAGTAAATTACTTTTTTCACCTACTTTATAACCCAGACCAGTTCTTAGTAATAACTGTTCTAAATTACCAATAGTATTGTAATTTCTATACTGAATTTCGTGGTGAAGGTTCCATTTGGAGTTTAGCTGCTTGCTTCCAATATAAACAAGCCAATTACCGGGACCGTTTTCTTGACTAAATCCTAAAAAAGGAACAGCTAAGAATGCTAGAATGATACTGAGTTTTTTCATGGAGTTTTTATTCATAAAATGTTACTGAACCATCTTTAATATCATACATGGCACCAACAATTTTAATTTCTCCTTGTTTTTCCATTTCTTCTAAAACAGGGCTTTGCTCTCTAATATTAGCTATGGTCATGTAGACATTTTTTTCTGCCACATTATTAACAAATTCAATGTTTCCAGAATTTCTTTTACTTGTATCAATAGGCTCTGATACTGCTTCAACAGCAGGTTTTAATTTATTGAGTAAAGTTGTTAAATTACCAAGTTTAGCGTCATCACAAGCTCCTTTTACAGCTCCGCAAGCTGTGTGCCCTAAGACAACAATTACTTTAGTTCCAGCAAGTTTACACGTAAATTCCATGCTTCCTAGAATATCTTCATTTACAAAGTTTCCAGCAATTCTAATACTAAAGACATCTCCAATCCCTTGGTCAAATACTAATTCTGCAGAAACTCTAGAATCTACACAGTGTAATATTGTAGCAAAAGGATATTGACCTGTACTTGTATCTGATACCTGAGCCAATAAATTTCTATCTATTTCTTTATTTGTTTGAAACCGTTGATTTCCTTCTTTTAATATGTTAATGGCATTATCAGGAGAAATGGCTGCTTGTGTTTCTTTTGTAAGAGCTTTCATTATAGTTTGTTTAGTGTTAATCGAATAATAAATTTAAAGATGGTTCTATTTTTATAAAAATAAACCATATAAAGAGTTGGTAAAAAGGCTACGCCTTTTATTATATAAGAAATTTTTCAGGAGGTGGACTATTCAGTTCTGTTAAACTAAAAGTATAGTTTCTTGAAAGGAAACGGATTCTTTTATTTTTCTCAAGATCTAAAACTGATCCGCCTTTATCGTCTATGAAGTATATTTTAACTTCTAAATCTTTCAGAGATTCGTTTCCTTTATTTTCTTCTTCTTCTCCATAGTCAACTATTTCAGTTATTTCTACATTGAACTCATGCAAATTGATAAATGTTGGCGAAACAATTGAAGCCAGAATTATTATAGAGAAGAAGAAAGTTATAATAGCTTTACTCATATTAAAATTAAAAAACAAAGGTACAAAGTTGGGTGTAATTTTTTTAAGTTTATTTTAAAATTTGTGAATAATTTTTATTTCTTCGGCACTAATCCAACCAATTTTTCCATCAGCAATTCTAATTTTTTTCCAATTATCTACGCTATCTAAGACTAGTACTTTTGTGCCCTCATGAAGCGTGAAAATTTTATCACTATTCATAGTAGGAGCATTTTTAACCTCGCTTTTTTCACTAAATATAATGGCCTCCACTGTTGAATTTACATAAGAATATTCTTTTACTGTAAAAAAGGAGGTTACTAGTAATAAAAGAAAACTAATTATACTTGTAATAAAAAATAATCTTTTTTTGGATGGAGTGAATGAAAAGTAAAAAAGCAGAAAAAATAACGATCCAAGTATAGAAAAGATAACAGCAGAGAAAGCCCATTCGTTAAATGATAATTTTTTAATAATGGTTGCATCTAGCTTCTGGAAAATTGTTAACGGAATTTCTTCAATATTATCTACAGTAAGTCTTTTAGCAAAGATTAAGTTTGTTTGAGCGTCTTCATTTAAAGGATCTAGAAGCAATGCCTTTTCATAATTAAAAATAGAAGCAGCTACTTGATTTAGTTTGTAATAACAATTTCCTAAATTATAATATAATTCAGAGGAAGAAAGACCAAGATCTTCTATTTTTTGATAGTGTATGATTGCTTCAGAATAGTGTTCTAATTTGTATTCCTCGTTTCCTTTACTAAATAATTCTTCTGCTGTTTGTGAAAACAGATTCTGAGCTATGAAAACTAGTAAAATAAGTATTTTTTTCATTTTACAATTGCTTGTCTATTTGTGTAATTACTAACTTTGCTTTTTCATAATCATCCTTCATTTCAACATCTGATACAGGAGAGTATCTTGCCATATCACAACTATTAAAAACTTGAATAAATGAGTTTATGTCATTGTTGTTAATCAATTTATTTTTTAATAGTTCAGTAATTTTTTCCTTGCTAATATCAGAAGTTTCAATACTAAGCTTGGCTTTTAAATAATTATGAAGTGCTTTTTCCAGCGCAACATAAAAAGCCTCTTTAGTTCCTAATTGTTTTTTTGCTTCAGACAAATATTTTTTTGCCAATCGGTCAGCCTTACGCAACTTATTCCCTAAAACATCATTATTCCTTGCTTTATTTCTTTTCCCAATTATAATTCCAAGAGGGATAAAAAGTAAAGGAAGTATTAAGAAGTAATAATAAAAGTCAGATGTGTAGAAATTTGACTTGTAAATAGGACTAAATAAACTGTTGGTTTGTATGTATCTAAAATTTGAGCCAGTAACTACAATGTCTTTTTTTGAATTTATGGAGGTGTCGGAATCTGTAACTAATTCTTTACCTTCCAAAACATCTAAAAATAAATCCTCTGATTTTAAAGTCACATATTTTTTTTCAGTAAGATCAAAATATGAAAATTCAGTACTAGGAATTTTATATTTCCCTTTGTATTGAGGAACAACAGTATAATTCTTTGTTATGGAACCTCTAATTCCTCTTGAGCTTATTTTTATTTTTTCTTTTTGTTCAGGAGTAAATACCTCTAACTCAGAAGGGGTTTTTATTTCAGGCAACTCAAATAATTTTAAATTTCCTTTTCCTGTTACCTTCATTGAAATAGTTGCCGTCTCATTAGATTTCAAAATATCTTTACTAGAAGTAACAAAAAAATTAAAATCTCCTACTGCACCATTAAAACTTTCTGGTTTATTAATTAATGGAAGTTCTTTAGACCGTACATATTTTTTTGCCGATGCAAAACTCCTGGTAATATTTCTAACAATTGGATTTCCAAAAAAATCGCCTCTACCGGTTGGTACACCAATAACAATATCCATTTTTATTGGATCGATAGTAAGTTTTCCAGATTTTGTTGGTATTAAGAGTGCTTTTTGTAAAACAACATATCTGTATTGTTCCCCATTGTAGGTTCCGTTTTTGGTAGTTAATCCTCTTATTTTAATATCCTGATTCCAAAAACCATTGTATTGGGGAGATTCTGTGTATGAAAAGTCTCGTACACTAATATTTTGGCTTACATATAGTCTATACTCAACATATATACCTTCACCTACATATGGATTAGATTTGGATATTTCGGCGACTAAATGAATATTTTGTTGAGCTATGTAATTAGGGTCATTAGGATCTTTTGGAATTTCAACAGGGTCTAAAACAATAACTTTAATAGGTTTAGATTTTATTCTTTTTTCATTTAGTTTTATACTAGCAGCAGGGATTAAAAATTCTCCTTTTTTGAGAG
>Ga0213868_10000546_pt1 | contig 35413 bp, 23 predicted proteins | sample PICome_9_FD_160087 | JGI IMG/M metagenome (GOLD analysis project Ga0213868, IMG submission 160087) | Coastal seawater microbial communities near Pivers Island, North Carolina, United States - PICO127 | ecosystem: Environmental > Aquatic > Marine > Coastal | place: USA: North Carolina...
CGACGTAACGTCAAGACGTAATGTCACGACGTAACGTCACGCCGCGATTTCTTGACAGGCTTCAATGCCAAGCACATCATCACTTTCCTTCTCATTATTTGATTGAGACTACTTAGAGGCTATTTTGTAACCATAATGCTATACCAAAGTATAACGAGAGAAATGAACAAGTCTGTGACATTCATGCATTGGATAATGAAAAATGACACCCGCCCTTGAAAGAATAAAGTAAAACGCGTAACCAGTAACCAATAAAAAGAATAAACTCGATACTCGAATACTAGAATACTCGGTTGGAAGCAATACGAGATTATAATAACAAGTAATAAAGGGTTGTATTTTTCATTTGTTACCACCCTTCTCTCGTTTAGGTCCCTCTGTAGGGACCTTAAGGACCCTTCTACTCAAATCGCAACACTCGCCTACTTTTAACGTGTTTTTTATCCTAATTTTCTCGACATTGACTAACTAATTGATTAGTTAGTTGTCAATGTATTTTTTATTTCTCAAAACTTTGTCTGAATTGAAATATAATACACCAGAGTCGACTCATTTTTTCTATTTCCACTTTTTTGCGGAATTGCACACTAAATTTACTATTTTGGAAACAAGCATCGAATTTGATCAATGAAAATTAGATATTCTTATTATTCATGACCCAAACAACTTTCAGACCAAGTTTTCTACATTTTTTCGTGGATAGTCGCAAAGATATACACATCGTCGAGATGAGATACTCCTATCATTTGTCTTCTTCTTCGACTGGGCTTCATTTTTCTCGTCATTATTTGATTGAGACTAGTCTATTTTGTAACCATAATGCCATACCAAACTATAACGAGAGAATTAAAGCGCTGTCTTTTAAATAAACCATCAATGCTATGGAGAAAGAGAGACGGGTGACATTCGTGCATTGGATAATGAAAAATGAAAAATGACACCCCTTGAAACAGTAGGGCGTTAAACGCGTAATCAGTAACCTGTAACCAGTAACCAGTAAAACCAATAGAGAATAATCTCGTTGCTCGATGTACTTCGTACTTACTGTTGTCTGATTTCCAACATAAATCACTCAAATAAGAATGACTGCAGATGAGTCCTATCCAAATACTATAGTACATAAAATTGCATTTGGAAGTTGTCATAAAAATCGAGGAATTCATCATCCCTTTGTCCTCAACAATCACAACATCGAAAAAGATTTCTCATCGGATCACAGCAATATTTGGAACAGTATCTTGCAACAGAATCCTAACGTCTTTATATGGGCAGGAGATATCATTTATACCAATCGTAAATCACTTGCTTCAACGTTGGAACTCAAAGAGCAGTATGATGAATTACTGACAAATGCAACGATTGGATACCAGTCATTATTACTACTGCAACAGCAGCACCACAATGTGTCCATCATTGGTACATGGGATGACCATGATTATGGAGGAAATGACTATGGGAATGAAATGCCACAACGGAAAGAAAGACAAGATTTGTTACTTGATTTCTTAAATGTATTATGGACTTCTCCTAGGCGTCGTCGAAAGGGTGTTTATTCCTCTGTTACATATGGGACTCCTCCTAGAATGGTAAAAGTCATTGTATTGGATACTAGATCTGGGAGAGATAGGCACTGTATTCCAAGTGTCGGTGCCGCACCATTGCCAGGAGGAATTGGTTCTTTGATTGCGTGTATCACTCGATTCATTACTGCTGGATTGAAATTACAATACTACATACCAAAATGTCGACATGCTAAAGTTTTAGATGAAGACCAATGGAAATGGTTCGAGGAGGAACTGCAAACAAGTGCAGCACAGATGAATATTGTTGTGAGTTCGATACAAGTTCTCACCAGTAATCCGTTCACTGAATCATTTGGTCAATTTCCATCGGAACGAGAACGCTTGCTCAAAATTATAAATCAAAGTGATAAGAATGTCATCATGTTAAGCGGAGATGTACATCATGGAGAAATTTCAGGTGCTCAACATCAATTTATAGAGGTTACAAGCTCTGGTATGACACATTCTTGTGTCGATCCCTTTTATGGTGTTATGTGCGGCAAAATGCTCCGCACATATTCGTCTCATCGGTATCATCTTGGTGACGTTGGAACGGGCGATGAAAACTTTTTTTTGGAACAAAATTTCGGTACTTTGACCATTGATTGGGGTGATGTCAATGATAGTAATAACAATGCTACAAGACCAGCAACTCTGAGTGTAGACGTACATAACGTTGCTGGTCGAGTGGTCCTTTCGACTGGAAAACTTCCATTTTCAGCCTATCGAAGCAACTTATCTGATTATGACATTCATCAACTACCCAATCCAGTCAATGGGTGTTTGCTTCCATATGTAATTATCACGTCTCAGGTCACACTTTTGATGTTATTCATCTATACTACTTTACGAGTGTATCATCGTATATCATGCCGACGACAAGAAACGACCACAAAGGTAAAAACGTTATGAAGGTTGAAACAGATCATAGTAAAAGACGCTTTCATCATTATTTTTGTTTAGTTTTTTTTGAATAATTGCAATTTCTTTGGGATTATTATTGAGAACGAGTAGCAGTATGATGGTATAATGTAGAATATACCAACTGTTTATTATGAAAAGTGTACACGATACACTCTTCTCTAAAAAGAATCTCTCCATGTGGACGCTTCACGAAACAATACAATGATACCTTTTTTAGTTCTTCCTATTCACGATAAAATCGGCCAGAGCCAAAAGTGGAGCAGCCTTATCACCAAATTGTTCCAAACTTTCTTTTGCTTCGTCAATCAATCTTCTTGCTTCTGCCTTACTTTCTTCCAAGCCCATAAGTTTGGGGAAAGTTGTTTTATCTGCATCCAAATCTTTGGCAGCAGTCTTTCCTAAATCTTCTGTAGAGGCAGTAACATCCAAAATATCATCTGCAACTTGGAACGCAAGTCCAATGTTCAAGGCGAACTTTTCTAAGGCAGCAACTTCTTGAGGAGAGGCTCCACCCAAAATGGCACCACCCGAAACAGCCACTTGCAGTAGAGTAGCAGTCTTGTGAGTATGAATCCAACGCAAATCATCGACAGTGACATCTTTCTTTCCCTCACATTCCAAGTCCATAACTTGTCCTCCAGCAAGACCGATAGGTCCTACGGATTTTCCTAGACGGATGATAACATCCATGACACGTTCAATGGGTACAGATTTGGGAGTATTCTCGGCAACATGTTGGAAGGAAGTGGAAAGTAGAGCATCTCCAGCAAGGATGGCAACATCTTCACCAAAGATAATCTGTGGAGAAAAAAAGTGAGAAGGATGATATATATATATATACTTCTATAAATACATGATACATGATACGTATACACATGGCCATACGAGATATACATATCATTTAAAAAGGCAATAGTACAACTTACATGATTGGTAGGTTTGCCTCTTCGAAGGTCATCATTATCCATGGAAGGCAAATCATCATGAATCAAACTCATGGTGTGAATCATTTCGAGTGCAACAGCGGTAGGCATAGCTACGGATTCATCTCCACCAAACATTTCACAGGCTGCAATACAGAGAATAGGTCTGATTCTCTTTCCTCCAGCCATAAGAGAGTATGCCATTGACTCACAAATCTTGTCCGTCTGTGGCATCTTGCTAACAACAGAGGCCTTAAGTGCCTCCTCTACAGATGGGATTTTGGTGGCAAAGTATTCTTCCAAGTTGAAGGTGGTTTCAGTAGAAGCTGTTTTCTCTACAGTTGCTCTCTGTGTTACAGATGCTCTGGTAGGGTTGAATTGAGTGGGAGCAAATGCAAAGGCAGAAGGTGCCGATGCAAGGAGAACGAGTGCAAATTTTGATATAGATACCATTTTTTCTTTCTTTTTTCTTGTTCGTTTGATGATATGAAAAATCGTATACAGAATGAATGAATCAATAGTATGTTGTATTCAAAGGGGAATGAAATCAATCAAAAACCTAAACTATGTGTATCTACATAAAGTGTGGTTGGTGATGTCTGTGTTTTATGACAAGAATGAGGAATTTTTCACCTTTGAAAAAGAAAAACGCACGAAGACCAGTGGTGGCGTTTTCTCAATCATCTCTTATCGTAGGGGCTGTAGGCTCATCGTACTCTCGATACCACGCGAAAGTTGAAGTTTACGTGGTGGTCGACAACGTCAGAGCTTCGGATTTCTTAGTTAGCGTTAGCAAAAGGTTTGATGGAAACGCACCCCAGTGTCTTTTAGGTTATTTTCAATAAAAGATGATCAGCTTCTCCCTTCCATAAACCATTACACCAACACAATACACCAACAAATATAGTTAAAACACTCGTGTCAGCAGGATGCCATCTTTAATGGGACTATTTTCATCGTTTGCAGATCAGCAACGAATCGAGCGTCTAGAGCAATGTGTTCTTCTCGAAAAAGCCTTGTCAGAATGTGAACGAATCCATGAACTTAGAAACAAGAAGACTACACGTAAGGCCCCAGCACAACAGTTAACAACAGAGAATGATACAAAACGTGATTCTAATATTCCTAGTGTGCGCATTGAAGATACCAGAGCTGGTATGAAAATATCCAGATTTTATGGATGGGGTTTAACCAATGCAAGAGCTGAACAAGCTATTTCTCAAATGAGAGGAGACACATCGTTTGGAAGTTTGGCCATGTATGAGAATGCTACTTTGACGAAAACGGTGGGGGGCGATTTGAACAACAACAATAATAATAACAAAGATATCATTCAAGATCCTACTGTAGAACATATGGAAACGAATAGAACAAAGGATCATTCTAATTCTCCGTGTTCTATGGAACGACATGCAATATGGGCTTGTAGGGCCATGGCACTGCAATGCGCACCGGATCTAGTCAAACTGAAGTCATGTTTCAAGTCTACAGGCAATTCGAACCCACCCGCCGATGGTTATACGACGGATCCTACTTTACTCAAAGATATCAATGATTGTTCTTTGGAAATGAAGAATGTTGCAAATTGTGTCAATCAACATCGACTCGAGTTGGACGAACGAATGAGTCAAGATTAAAAGTGTTCTATTTTGTTTCTCTCTATAACATTAAAACATGATAAAGCGAGTACATGGCAAGTCTAAATATTCTTGAACCAACTTTCAACATTCTCAAAGGATGGCACAAAGTTCACATTGTCACCCACTGCACAAAGTGTTGGTTTATTACCTTTGATACTCTTGTATACCAACTCTTTGATTGTTTTCTTATCAACTGCATCAATCTTGTCACACATTTGTTTTGTTCCCTCACGTTTACCATACGTCAAGATTTGTCTTCCCAAGTCTTCAAATAGAACAAGGCGACTTTCCAATTGAGTCAAGACATTGCATTTGAGCATATTTCTAGCACGATCCAATTCTTCATCGGAAACTTCTTCTACTGCAAGGCGAAACAGATTTTCAGCCAGTACACGAGTCATATCTCCTGATTTTTGTGGGATACTGGAACCACTGATGCCCAATAATCCACTCTCCGTATGGAAGGAAGTGAATGCTTCACAACTTTCAGCCCAGTAATATCTATTGAGTACTTGACGGTACAATCTTGAATACATGCCTTTTCCAGGACCTCCAGCTGAGAAACTATTTCCTCCACCCAACAAGGTCTGAAGTACACACGCTGGAACTAAATCATTTGAATGCCAACCTCCTGTTTCAAATGCCAATGCAACTCTTGTCATTCCATCTGGAGTTGGTAGAATTTGTTTATGGGATCCACCCGTATATTTTGATGGAACGATGAGACTCTTTCCATCCATGTCAGGTTTCAAATGTCCAAAGTGCTGATCGGCCAACTCCACCAACATATCATGTTGAATTCCTGCCCCTGCCACTACCATAGACTTGGGATTTAACAAATGTGTATCTCTAAAATTCATAACTGTTTCAGCTGTCAAGAATGGCAGGGATTCCAAAGGACAAAAATGACTTTTACCCAATTGTTGATCTTCCATTGTGTTTCCATCTTTGGAAAGTGGACCATATCCTGCAATTTGCAATCCTTCTCCCAGTACAACCTCAGGTACCATATCCATCCATTGAAATTCAATAACACGCTTCATATCTTCTACAGTCCCATCATCAAGTCTAGGTTGTAATACAACATCTTTTAACATGGCCATGGCTTGATCCACGTTTGGTCGGAGCACATCGATACAATACAAAAATTGTTCTCTTGAACTGGAAGCAAAGGAAACGCCACCAAGATTATCCAATGTCGTTTGAAAGGTCGTAGCATCCATAGTTGGTGTACCACTAAATGCTAATAATTCCATTAAATGATTGACACCCTTATTGGACGACGATTCTAATCTTGAACCACAATTCGACAGTATTCCAAAGGTAGTCACTTGACCATATGTCTCTTGACTAGCGATGCGTATTCCATTGTCTAAGGTTGTAATTTCAGATGTAGGTACAGTCATTGTGTTTCTTGGTAAATTGGATGGTATATGCAAGGGTGGTTGTGATTGGATCGAAAATGTGTCTGGTAATTTCGTGTTGATTTCCATTTTTTGTTTGGATAAGATTTCTTGCTGTTGTGATGGAGATAGTTGTTGCGTGTCATCGAATGGGTCGTATTGAGATGATGCTTTCTTGTATACAAGTTCATTTACATCATTTGTTAAATTATGAGATGTTGCGATGGTTCGAGAAATGATCGGTGCTTCTTTGTAATTTGGATATTGCAGTTCATTGGAGGAGTAGAATCGGATTGGCACGAGACAACGATGGGAGGACTTGAACTCATTTCTAACCAGTCTTTGAACCGATTTTTTCACATGCAGTCTTGTAATCATTGTCACAATTATGTATTTGTGTAAATGTGCTTTTCTTGTTAACGATGTATGAGAGAGTTTATAAAATGAATCATGTATCAAATGAATCATATGAGACACATGACGATAGTTTCATTGGGATTTCTGGGATTGGTGGTAACAATACCTCACCGTTTCGCGCCATTTTTCTCCAACCAAATTTACAGACTTGTGGCATGGATAGTACCTACCGGCAATACCATTATCAATCATCATAAATCATCTCTAACACTTATGAATACTCAGTAGTTGGTGCATTGGTGCATGCATTACAAGTTTAAATTATTACTGGAGTGTATGATAGTATGAGTGATTTGTTTTCAACGTTGACTGATTTACTACAAAGTTCATCCAAGTCCAAAAAGGAACTATTTCAATTGATCCTGAAGGAGTATTCCAAGATGAATTTGAATGATGATGATGGTCTGATAAAGTGGTTATGGAGTTCACTTGAAGATGAAGCTAAAGTATTGGAGAAATGGTCTCAGGACGAAGTTTTCCAAACTGGTTCATCGTTAGAGGACACTCGCACGAAGTTACATAGAATATATGACATGCTCGTCGCTCATCTTGACGGTAGGAAAAGAGACAAGGATGACTTTGATTGTATAGAAGCACCAGATTCTCTTCCTTTCAAATCCCCCCGAAAGAAGAAAAAAGAAATGCATGATTATCAATATTTTCAAGAAGATGAAGAGAAACGATTGCTCCAAATGTTAACATCTATATTGCACCTAGGAACAAGGAAGGAAGAAAACCAATGGTTATCCGTACTACAATCCATTCAAATGGATAGTTTACATTTTATATATTCCATACAAAGATATATAGCGACACCTCTCACAGTCATTTCAATGCTGCAAAGTTACTTACATCATCATCTGGAATCAAAATCGACATTATATTTGGATTCGTTGTATCTATCGACCGATATCATGTTTGAATATATCAACTCTATGTTGGATTCTGTACAAAGTGAGCACGAGAATGAGACTCAAGTTACATCCATGATTTCATTGTTTCGTTCCATGCTTTCATACAATGATGAATGTCACGAGCATGATATTTCTACCTATTGCCTTTTGTTGGTACGAAACATGTTGACTATATTACAGACACAGCCGTTGTTTCGAAGGTTATATCGCAATGCAATACAAAAGGAGCTAGCAGAACAGAAGTCTTTATGTCTTTTGGATACTATTGCGTATCTTATGCTGTTTTATTGTGAGTTTTACGATGAATCTATCCAAGATTATAACACAAACTGCAGTTTTGAGGAAAAGAAGCACTGTGCACTGATCTTATTGAAACGAAGAAAGTTGGACATTGAAATGATCCCATCTGCATCCATAATTCAGTTTTTGAGACTGATACTGGTTAGACCTAATCAGTGGACAGAAATAGACGAGGTGCTTTGGACACCATGGGTGAAAATGGTGGTAGACACATGTTTCGACTTGTTGTTATCATATTTTCTCATTCCATCTCTTCAGAGTGATGCTGATATACAGGAATCTTCTTGCCTTATCCATTCCATGAAGGAATATATTTTGCAATTTCATTCCATTTTATCATCGGATCAACGGGATAAACTAGTGCATGTGATCTTGTGTGCTATTGATGTAGGTGTGCATGCCATCAATACATATGAGTCTACATCCAGCAACCACAATAAAGGAAATACTAGCATGAAACACATTCATCGATGGGCAGACGCAATCTCATCATATCAAGATATAATCATCGATTTAATAAAAAATCAGGACTGTCGGTGTCACTCTGAGATAAAACATCGCCTAGATCATTTAGGAAACATTACTTGGAATGATAGAAAACATGAAAGGAATATGGATGCAATAGAAGCCTATGAATCTATCATAGAAATGTATTGTATATCTCTTGTCTTGCAATATGAAACTCAAGACGGTACATTGGATATAATTGAACTCTACAATATGGTTCAGAACAATATATTCTTGTTCATGGAGAATGAAAAGACGAATAATGGGTCCGGTTCCATAAACTTGGGGTTAATACTAGCCCGCTTTCTAATACAGTGCACGTCTCTTAGTCAAGAGTTGTCGGAAAGTATTGTTGAGACAGTCATAACTTTCGTATCACACCAAGATTATCTATACTGCGATCCTGTTCCGTGTTACTATGCGTTATTACTACTCACTTCGTTGTGCACCGAGACTTCATCGATGCAGTTTGATCGTCGTAACCATGTTTCGTTTCAGAAGCTTGCAAATGCAGGACAATTTGTATATTCTGTAGATGAAGTGTTTGGTCATATTAAGGACTTAGTGATGCGATTCAGACTTGTCAGAAAGATGGACGATGAGCCACAGACGAAATATATACCTTCTGGCTTTAGTGTCATCTCTTTTAGTGATCTCCCTCCATATATTCGTGATGAAGTGAAAATTAAAAAGAATCAAAGTCTCGTTTTCAGTCCCGTTTCAATGACCAAAGTCTTATCCTTGGAATGCCCTGCTAAGGAACACCTTATAAATATTCTCATGGCGTGGACACGGTTTGCATATGAGCTGTTCAACTCCTATCTTGTTATGGGGCGTATCCTATCGCGAAATAAGAAATGGTCTAGAGATGTATGGATGATGGCACCTTTTGAGTTCATAACAAAAGATCAGAGCCCATGTCAACTCCCATCCATATGTGAATTTTCGGTAAACGAAGATTATGATTACAATAAAGCACATAACACAAATATATTACTTTGTCCCTCCCAAACGAATATTGAAGACCTTAGATTGTGGCAAAATCTGTTCGTTATGGTTGCAATCTTAGGTGCCGTATTAAAATCTTCTTATACTGAAGTTGAATTGGACGAAGCCAAGTCAGAGGATATTCACAGAATCATGTTCCTTGTTGAAAAGATATACTTCCTGCGAACTCTGATTGAGATTCAAGAACCCTCTCTGATCGATGTCGTAGATTCTTACCTGTTCAGTGTATCTGGAATCATTTCTTTTAGCCACCTCCTTGCATGTATACGTGGCTCCACGATTATCACAAAAGATCACTCTGCTTTGTTTCGAGCGTTTATGGTCGGAACATTCAAACAATCACAACACGACCCAATTTTAAAGAATGTCGTTCATGTTTTATCGATCAATAATAGCATTATGAGAAATGTTCTCTTCATATTGAATCATAGTTTGGCAGATAAAACGCTTGTCCATCTGAAACTTTGTGATATCAAAACCCTTGTTGAGACAGTTTCGTCTGTTTTGCTATGGATGAATTCGCTGCAGGCATTTTTCCAATGCGAGTCATATCTTTCTGGGCGCGTTGAAGTGTCTGAACCAAGGCTGCTGTTTGAAGTTAGAGGTCAAATGCAAATATATATAAAGCGGGCGCTATTACTTGTGCAATATTGTGCAGAGCATAGTGACTTCAAGTTTCTTGATCTAATCCAAGGGCAGGACTTGATGGCGATGGCTTCGATGTGTGACGATTCAACCATTCGCCTTCAATTGTTTGACACTGTGTCGTTAATATTGGTAGGGCAAAGTGACGATGATACGTTTCTTCTAGAATCGTCTTGGCAGCTCATGACCTCTACAATGATATCGAAAGATTCACTCTCGGATATTTTGTTACCGCCACCAGTCTTTCATAGGATTTGTCATCAATTACGGAAAATAAGGCATGAGGACTCTCTATCCAGTACAGTGATGTCAAATCTCATGACACTAGATAAGAAAAAAATGAGCGAATTCCAATCATGCAATGCGCTTGTTCACAGTTTTCTCGCACACTGGGGATGCTTGATGAGCAAACCTTCGACTAAATTGGACACTTTGAAAGCCATTGTATGTGAAGTAAACGATACAATACAGGTGTCGCAGGCATATCCAAAACAACGACGGAAAAATAGGGATACTGGTGCAGAAAAACTGCATTTACAAGGATTAAAACGAGAATCAGTATACATTTTGTATGAAGTCACCCTTGAACTGATTGTTGCAACAACATATTGTATCATAATGCTAGCTCATCGAGACGTCGTACAAAACTATGAGGCTTTAGTCTCGGTACTTGACTGTTTCGGCTCCATGTTAAGAACTCTTGAGATTTGTCATGATACATATCCAAAGTCTACAATTTACTCATGTCTACGTTCATTTCATCTAATGGTTGATATCTGCAACGCTTTGATAGATAATTTTTCTTGTTCAGATGAGTCTTCTTCAAGAAATCGAACTTCGAGCAGCTCAAAGAACTGGCTAAGTAAAATGAAGGAAGACTGCTGCGATCGCATCATCGAATTAAGCAACACACTCAGTCGCAGTGTCTCAGTGGTTGAAAAAGCTACCCTTACTGCGTTGCGTAAAAAAACACAAGACCTCTCTGTGTGTATCTATAAAAAGGGAACGCCCTTCCATATGGTGCCATCTAGTCTCGAAATGTTTGGAATTGTCGAACCAACATCAAATCAAAAACCTATCTTTCAAAGGAAAACGATAAAAGAAAATCTTACCCGCTCTTCACGCAACACCAAACGTCATGCTGAAGAACCGATACAAATGAATGTTGATGTCGAAGAAGAACAAGACGATGATGGCAGTGAATCTTTTGGTGCAACTGGAGATTGGGGTGAAGTTGAAAGTTCTGAGACTGACAGTGACAGTGCTCAAATCAATCTAGAACTAGCTTTGTAACATAATTGTAAAAAAGTATAACTATTTTATTTATTCACTTTCGATTACTATTTTTCGTAAGTCGTCCAAAGCACTAAGATACTCTTGATCACTTGTGTCGTCGCCATTTTCTCCATGTGTTGACTCATATGGAACATAGTCACTGATGGTTCTAGTTTTGTAATCATTTGGAATTACATCTAACATATCTCTGAGAGACCGTTCAACAATATCCAATGTAAATAAGCATTCAAATGGTTCAAACATTCCAATGCTGTTGTATAACTCTGCTAGGGCCTCCTGTGCATCAGCTTTTGCACCGCACAGTCTCCAAGCGCAACTCCCCCAATCAAACCCTATTGTTGCCCGCGCTTCTGGATTTAGGTATTCCTTTGCTTGTTGTAAAATACTAGTACTGTATGATAATCTTGATGTCAAGATAGGTTGTCTCAGTTTCATCTGCATGTTGACATAATTGTAATCCAATGCATCCAGTTTTAACTCTTCAACTGCTTCAAGGGCTCGAACAATATCATCCACAGCATTCACAACATCACTTTGTGATATGAAATTTTGTTTCCATTCAGGCACACGATTTGTTCGATGATTGAGCATTATTTCATTGTATGAGGGGATTTCCCATGCAGCTTTTTGAGGTAAACTATTGTTGTCATCAGTGTCATCTCGCTTGACTAAGGAGTTTCCATAGACCTCTCGATACCATTCTTCAATACGATCGTCTTTACCCCTCCCCATTCCACGAGTAGATGATGCCATCAAATCAATTAGATTATTTGTTTTCAAATTTGGAAATTTGCGAATGGTTGCCGATTCAGGCTTGAGAAAGGAGCATTCAACTCCCTCCCATAAAATGATTCCCATTGATAAAAGTAGGCAAATTATGACATGTCCCATTAGAGCCACCGAATCTTTTGTAAATTGTGTTTCGTCTTTTGTCACGGAAATATACTCATCTGATTTTGATGCTAGGAAAGTAGGACTGGAAAAAAATACCACCGGAGAAGGAAGGGAGGTCCTCCTCAAGGAAACACGAGAGACACAGAAGCCATGAACTAAACACTGCAAAGTACTACAAATAGAAAGACATACCATCCACCGAATCATTAGAAACAGTGACTTAATTTGATCTTCTTATGATATGTGTGTAATGTGGAAATGATGAAAAGTAGAATGGAAAAGAATGAAAGAGATAAAAAGAAATGAAGTAAAACAAACTAAGGTTAGTACTGGTTCACTTTGGAAAAGTGTTCATATGATATATGATACATATTTCAAACAATTGTGGCCTCGAGTACTCAGTTTATTTCAACATTCATAGCGTTCCTTTGTCCCCTAACGGAATTTAATGATTGACTTGCTTGCCACTTCTGGACCAGCCTCCGCAACAAATTTCTCAAGGATAGGTTGGAGTAACTCGACACCTTGACGAGTAAGCTTATCAATGGTTAGCAATTTCCCATATCCAATATCAAACAATACATTACGAAAGGAATATACAGCTTCATCTTCTTGCTTCCTTTGTGATGAATCATACTCATAATCCATTTCATTTTCTTGCGCAACGTCTGGAGTTGAGATATTGCAGCAATGCCGGATAGGGCTTCTTCGATTAAGACGCCAAATAGCAACATCAAAGTTTACCCATTTACCACGAACTGGGCAATTCAATTCACTTGGTTTATATTCCGCTTTGTATTTCATCTTTTGGCATGAATGGATGTAATATCCCAGATAGTAATACTTCAAATCAGGTCTCAATCTAGTTGCATGTTTCACCCATTCTATCTCGTACAATGCGGTTAGTTTTCCGAGATTGAAATGTTCCGATAACACAGGATCATACATTGAATACACGGAGGAAAGACAATATGGTAAGATATCTACAACACCCACCGCAATCAGAACCATGTCATTAATAAGATAATATTGATGATATGTTCCATATGGAACGGTTACATCGCTTTGGGAAATGTGAAAGGGTAATCTCGTCTGTGAGGAGTCATTCCATGTAGCATCCGAGTGAGCTGGCACGTCATCTGCAATATCAGGAGATTCGCTTACTATTGGAGATGAGCACAAAAATCTATGAAAACTACAATAACTAAAGGATCATTGTTGTGAGTATAGTGTTGGCCGTTGACTGGATAAATACTTGAATTTCGATTGCAAAGTCAAATTACCTTTTGTAAATCTTCCGTATTTGATCCTTTCCCAAGTTGGAGTATTTCTTTTCAAAGTCACAAAGTTTGAGTGCATGTTTATCCAAGCCGGCGTCTTCCAATTCAGCATGAGACGAACCACTGCCCACCTCCTTGGAATCAACGTCATTCTTCGTAAACGGATCATCATCACCATGAACAGCATGTTGGTATTTACAATATAACTCATGGACATCGTGTATATGTTCATTGTTATGAGATGGTATCGTTCGCACTGTCAAAGTGTACGGCGGTTTGAGTTGATCTATATTCTTCACCTTGGCCTGTTTTAATAAATCTAAAATATGTTTTTTGGTGCTACTTTTTTCCTTTTTCAAAGGTTCATGGGATGTTTGATGAAAATATTCATTATGTACAGTCATCTGAGTAACAACATTTATTTGTAAACTCTTTTCATGAACATGAATATCTTGAATAGATACATTCCACAACGTCCTTCCATTCGGACCTATGTGAGCATGTTTGTAATTTTGAATGATATTATCCTTTTGGAGCATAGTCTTTATCTCATTTGCCAATTCAATCTTGTTGATTTGTTCTTTCCATCGACCACAAAGTCTTGGTACTACAGATGATGATATTACTGCTTCACAGGTGATAGTATCCTTGTGTTTCTTCACCTTGTAGACCTTGCGTACGTTCCAATCGCAAATACCTGCAACGTCACTAAATTTGTCTTTTAATTGATCGTGTAAGGTCTCCTTTAGAATAGAACGTAAGGAACATTCCTGAACTAAACGTTGGAGCACTGGATTATAATCATTGGGTTGCATGTTTGTTTCATGGTGTCGTCTTTTACCCTTTTGTTGCAAGTCCTCTTTGACATCTACGAATGCAGAAGTTAATGTTTTGAATACTTTCTTTTGTGATTTCGATATTCGAAAGAAACGAGTATCCAGTCGAATTGGATAACATGGACAGCAACTTGAATAATTCTTGGGTCTATAAAGCAACTTTCCCGATCTTCTCCAACCTCGATCAATCAAAAGCTGATACGACAAGGGTGATAACACGTCAAAATTACAAGCATACGAATTGGAACAGGTGGATTCATCGATGGTATCCTCGTTTTCATCGTTTTCATCGTCATCATCGTCGTCATCATCATCATCATCACTGTCCGCATTGGGCACGAGCCTTGAAGCAACGTGAAATATCTCCACTTCTGGTTCTCCCGAAAATGCAGGGATAGAATTCCCCCTCGATAAGACATGTGCAAAAGAACCTTTGCAGTAACCACACTCACTTCTCACTTCTTGCCATATGGAAAGGATGTTGTAACCATGTGTATCCATGGTTGGCACCAAGTCAAATGAGTAAAATGATGATTATGAGGGTAACGACTAACGACTAACGAGGGGAAAGTCAACTCGACACTCCGTCTGTCGTATCCGACGGGTACTAACCTGGATTCATCATTCGATTTTGAAATGACACCTCCGGTGCAGCCGCAACCATCAAAAATGCTCACATGAGACATGAGACATTAAGTAGTCTACTCGTAGTTTGGTTCAACCATTACATTATATAGATACATTAATTACACGGCAACCAATCTGAATTCATGAAATGGTTCCATCACAAATGATATACTTTTCGCTTCTTCTCTATGTCAGTATCATTCTTCCATCGTCAAAGGCCTTTACTTTGAGAAAATCAACCCATCAAGCATTATCATTATTACATCAATCCACGCCTTATGCTGATATAGCAACCATACAAGATAATCGTGAAATCATCTTGAAAGGAAAGCATAAATGGTTGGGAGGGGCTGTAGACTCTTATGGATGTATATGGGGAATTCCATCGAATGCACCTGATGTCATTTGTTTAGCTCCTTCTTCAGATAGTGGAGAGTATCAAGTTCACAAAATTCCATTGCCCCCCGAAATTTCAAAGGGTAAATTTAAATGGTTAAGGGGGATCATTTGCGATGGATATCTATATGGTATTCCTGCATGGTCGAATGCGGGGATACTTAGGGTGGACATTGATTCCTACTGGAAACGGAGACAGATTCCAAGATCGGACGATATAGTACAAATACTGACATTGCCAGAGTATTACAACTTTTTAAATATCGCAACAAAAACAGTGGATCAAAACATTGATGGAGAATATCCAACACGATGGTTGTGGCACGGTGCGGCTTTGAATAAAGAAAAGAATGCCATTTATGCTATTCCAAGCAATGCTCATCATGTTTTAAAATTGGACTTATCAACATTTGAAACCAAACTGTTACCCATCCCGGTAACAAAAACACCATTGACTCAGACAAATAAATGGTATGGTGGTATTTTAGGTGATGATAATGCCATTTATGGTGTTCCATATGCTGCTGCAGGAGTTCTTCGAATTGATACAAAGAATGATTCAGTTCAACTGATTGGTGAAGAATCCTTCGATGTAGCACAGTATAATTGGCATGGTGGTATTAAAAGTCCCAAAAATGGAAAAATATATTGTTTCCCAGCGCATAATAGTCATGTGTTGAGTATTGATACAAATTCCGATCGTGCAGGTACAGAGAGCTCTTTAGATTTGTTGTCTATTCATCGTGCGTCATATGATAAGGACACAGTGACGAAGTACAAATGGCTTGGAGGAGCATTAGGTGCAGATGGAAACATATATGGAATGCCATCAGATGCTTCCTCGATATTACGTATAGATACTGAAACCAATAGTGTGACTACCTTTGGGAGAATCAGCGGTGAAAAGAACAAGTATCAAGGAGGTACATTGTCCTCTAAAAATGGCTTTGTGTATGCTATACCAAGCAATTCTGAACATATCTTATCTATAAATACAAATCCAGGTCAAGGATTGGTTGAATTGGACTCTGAAGTACAATCATGCGAAATTGGGAATATACCTAAAAGAAAGGATAAATTTCAAGGAGGTTTTGAGGGTGCAGATGGATCAATTTATTGCATTCCAGAAAACTTTGATCGAATCTTGAAGATATCACCAGGCAATGGCGAAGATGCTAATATTTCATTTTTAATAGATCATGGTTTGTAAGTAATACATTTTAACAAAATGTGTTATTACTGATTATCAATATTATGTTCGTGTACAATAGCTTGAAACTCTTCCAAACGTTCCCCTATGACTTGCAGTTCTTCTATTGCATGTTGAACTTTGGATTCAATGCTATTTGACTTCTTATCATGGGAAATCGATTTTGGATTCATTGATGAATTTTCACTTTCTCCTATAAGTCTATTCTTAATGTGACGTATTACATACATGGCTCTCGTGTGTTCTGACAAGGAGTCATTGTTATTTCTTGATGCCCCATGAAGCATTTCGATTGTTTTATTTGCCCTCAGAGAAATGGATTCAATCTCTTTTTGATATCTGGCAATATCATTGTTCAAGCTCAATATTTCATTTCCACTTTTCTTCATAAATTTCGCATAATTGGACCTTCGTGCCTCGTGCTCTCTTGTGTTATTTTGAATCCGAAGGTGCAGTTCGTCATTAGTAGATTTGAGAATTGCGTACCGATCCAAGATATGTTGAATTTCAGAGAAATCTCCCGATGATGTTTGAGATAATTCTACGACCTGGTTTAAATAGATTTTATATTTCATGTTTGATTCCACGCGTGCGTGAAGTTCTGATTCTAATAGTCTTTTCTGTTCCATGAGACATTTAAGATCTTGAATTTCACGATCTTGTTCAGTTATCTGAGTTTCTTCCTGAGACATTCGCCTGATCGCATTATGCCTCTTGTTTTCGTTATCTTGAAGGAACTTGTTGAACTTAATTAATGACTCTTGAAATTTTAAATCTTTGTTTCTCAGTTCATGTTCTCTTCTGGTAAGTGCATCCATTTCTCGTTCGTATTCATCTCTTTGCTTAATATAAGCATCTTGAACCTTTTTCAGCTCACGAGTGGCCTCAAATATAGCGTGCATCGCGTGTGCATTGAGCGCGGCGACTTTGAAAGATGGTTATGAAATCAAATGAGCTCGATCAAAAAATGCGTTTGGGGGGCTGAGTTTGTTTGCCGAATAAATGGAATTCCGATCAGCTTTTTTAGCCACGTGTCAAGGCCCTTTCACAACTCCACACGAAAATTTCAAATCCTTCATCGCCAAACCTACCTCTGCAGAAAAATCATCACAATTTCATTGAAATCCATTCAAGTGATTAAAAACAAGCGATTAACTATAAAAGAAGAAAATATCATGGCAAGGAGAGAATTATTCACTTTTAACAGTGATGCAGGGGAAGGAATACCTCGTGGTATGACTAGCACCCCACCAATCTCATCCTCTATCAACAGAAAGATATCAATGACATCTCCATCATTAGTGTCTGTATTAGGATCTTCTGCCAGAAGATCTATATCTAGATCGAGGAGATCTTCTTCGGTACCATTTATTCCGTCTCCAAGGCGACTAGAGGTAGCAATGGACTTGAGACCCAGATCGCCAAAGAAACATCAAGGAGTAAAAGGGGAATTCAATTCCCCAACTAAAACTAGGACGGGTGCACACGAGACATCAAACAGATCATATCTTAATACCCCTCCTCGTATTGATTCTTGCTCGCGAGCTGGACAAAGTAGAACTCCATCAAGGTCTCAATGTGACAGATTCATTCCAAATCGCTCACATATGAGGATAGAATTATCACGTGCAAACCTATTCTCAGCTGAAAAATCCCGTATTGTTGCGATGGAGAAGAAAGTTTCACAACGTTTGGAGCAAACAGAACAAAATGATTCTAATAACTCCACAGTGTCCAACTCTGAAATTTTAACTCCAATTCAGGCGGAATATAGATCTCGTGTGAGAGGTTCTCTGTTAAATATTAGTGCCGATGAGATGAATAGTAACAACGTGAGTTTGTCTACTTCATTAAGATCTGTCACAAGCTTAGATTCCGAAATGAATCATTCTACTCCGACTGGATTCAATGCAGTGATACCGTCTTTTCCTAGTGACGACTATGATGAGAATTTAGTTTATGCTAATATCCCAACGGATCATGAAACCGGAAATACAGAGAATATCGATCCTTATGGTAGGGTACTTTCGTTTCGAAGCAATCTTGAAGAGACTTCTTTTTCATCTTTAGATAGTTCTATGACTACCCCATCGCAGAGTCAAAGAGTTATTGATCCGTATACTTTTAACAACCTTCGTGTCTTTGATAACTCCGGAGATCGAGCATTTGACGAACGCAGTGGTGGAGGTTTTAATGGTTCATCTACAATCAAAGCTACTCGTAAGATTAATGCAGCACCTACCCGAATTCTCGATGCCCCCGAACTAGTTGATGATTACTATTTGAATCTTATAAGTTGGGGGAAAGATAATGTTTTAGCTGTAGCTTTGGGTCAATGCGTGTATCTTTGGAATGCGACAACAGGGGACATTCATCATCTTCTTACTCTATCAGGTCAAGAGGATTTTGTTACGAGTGTAAGATGGGCAGATATGTCTGGACATACGAATTACCTTGCAGTAGGAACCAATGATGGACCTGTCCAGATTTGGGATACATCCGCAAATAAAAAAGTACGAACTCTTGGAGGTCATACGGCAAGAGTCGGATCTTTGGCATGGAACCAACACATGCTGTCTAGTGGCGGTCGTGATTCAATCATCGTTCAGCATGACGTTAGATCTGCAAGTCACATAGTTTCAAACTACATAGGTCATACACAAGAAGTATGTGGCTTAGAATGGAATGATGACGGAACAACTTTGGCCAGTGGAGGTAATGAGAATTATTTATGCATTTGGGATGCTGCAATGTCAATGAGGAGAAGCGGTAACACCAGGGGAGATTTGACAAATACATCACGCCAATCTCCTCGACTTACTCTTACCCAGCATCAAGCAGCTGTCAAGGCATTGGCATGGTGTCCATTTCATCGTGGGCAACTTGCAAGCGGAGGAGGTACTGCCGACCGTACAATCAAATTCTGGAACTCAAACTCCGGCGCAGTGCTTAACTCTATCGATACAGGTTCACAAGTGTGCTCGCTGCTTTGGTCAAAACATAATAAGGAGCTATGTTCTTCTCATGGATTCAGTGAGAATCAGCTTATTTTATGGCGCTATCCAAACATGACCAAAATTCAAGAATTCAAAGGTCATACAGCAAGAGTCCTTCACATGGAACAAAGTCCGGATGGAGCGAGTGTTGTTTCTGCAGCAGCAGATGAAACTCTTCGTTTCTGGGATGTATTCGGTTCGCCACCAAGTAAACGTGATCATGATCTTTTATCATTTTCATCGTTGGGTCGTTTTGCAGGACCTGCGTCGATTCTTCGGTGATCTTTTCGGTCCAAATTGAGTTTTGGATCTTTCCTTGTTTTTGTGATTGCCTTTTTTACAATCTCTCTCTTTCTGCCTGTATGATGCGTATCTTCCTGATTGATACTGTCTTGATTGTGACTGATGGTGTTGAAATGTATTGACATACTCTTTTTTTCTAGTGACTTGCTGCGATTGGACAGTATGTTTCTAGGAAATAGAGTCATTTTCAATGTACTTCCAGTTTTATCCGTATGATTTGATTTTGAACAAAAGACTGTGTATGTATGTGAGTATAGATATATATAGATTGATTCATGATTGCATCTTTTGACCTGAGATGTGTCCATTTCTCACACAAACACGTTTTATAACAATGCATCAAACTATAATTATTATAAAAAATATACTTTATAAAACTTATTGTACCCAATCCAAACCTTCACTTTGTGCTTTTGCCTTGGCCATCTTCCATGCAGGTGGGTTATCATCAATGAAATCATGCAATGCTCGAATGACAGCATCTGCCACAGAATGTTCATCCATATCTTCGGTGACTTCAATTCTCACATCAGCTTGTTCATATCGTTCCCTTCTCTGTTCCGACAACTCCTTCAATGTCTGTAAAGGATTTTCTGTTTGTAACAATGGTCTATCTGTACCCTGAATTCTGTTGTAAATAATTTCAGGATGTACATCGAGCCAAACAACAATACCTGTTTGAAGCTTGGACCAATTCTGCATCCTACATACAATACCACCACCTGTACTTACAACACATCTAACATAGGCATGAACGGAATCTAAGATTTGTGCCTCGACTTGTCGAAAGACTTCTTCTCCTTCCATCTCGAATATCTTGGGAATAGTCATATTGGTTGCCTTTTCAATGATTTCATCTGTATCTAAGAAGTTATAGGTTCCCATTCGTCTAGCTAAAGTATTTCCTACAGCACTCTTCCCAGATCCCATCATACCGATAAAGTACAGATTGGATCCAGATAGTCGTGGACCTAACAAACGTGCAGGATCAATTTTCATATCTCCATCTCCTCCACTAGTAGTTATAAGATCAGGGTTTTTAAATGGGTTTTCGACGCCTTGATCGAAGGCTGCAGTGGGATCCTCCCATTCAAATCCTCCTGCAAGAAGTTTCGTGTGAGAACGACGAGTACCAGGGGAGTTTATCACAGAAAAGGCATACGTGGTGGGAAACCACACCATTGTGGCGATGAATGTTAGACAATTGATCTTCATGGAATACTACTATTATGATGATTATGTAGTAGTACTAGTAGTAGAAATCGTAGTGGTGTTTCAGTAGTTACTCAGTGAGTAGTTATGAAGTCCCGATTGGTTTAGTGGTGGAGGTTCGTTTATCGTTTACGAGTTACGAGAGTAGATACGCAGGAGGATGAATGTAGTGCGTGTTGTCAACTGGAGTTTGTGTAATACAGGAAATAATGTGAATGCTTCACACAACGGTCCAAAAAAGTTATCAAAGTATTTGATCTTGTTATCTCTCTCTACTCTCTAGCTCTCTAGCTCTAGAACTTCATTTCGTTCCATCCTTGAATTTCAAAATCACACATTACGAATGACGACTTCCTTGGAAGAACGACAAAAGATTGCACAGAAATTATTAGTGTCTGCACCACCGGATGCATTCGATGTCATCCTTTCTAATTTGAATGAGATACTTCTGCCTTCCCCACCCCTCTCGGATGATGTGATTCAAAAGATTCAAATGCAACGACCTGCTGCTTTCAATCACCATGAAAGGTTACATGGAGATATCGATGATTTTGGTAAAGAAATGGAACAGGCTTTGCAATCGCACATTCAAAAGTTTTACTCGAATCCACATGTTCAGGTGACTCATTCTGTGACACCTGCTAAAGAACAAAAAGGTGGATATCAAATATTCATTTCCGCTCAAAGAATTCGATACCATCAATTTAACATTGGATCATGGATTGGTACATATACATTATTTCCTATGAACAATAGTTATGTAGTGTCAGGAACCATGGATATACATACACAAGCATTTGAAGGGCAGGGTAATATTCAAAACACATCCAGATTCCTTCTATCGGAAGCCACGGTGAAGAATCATCATGCTGAAAGTATCCTTGAAGAAATTTCCAAATTTGAAACAGATTGCATGAATCAATTAAATAGTGTTTATGATGAAACAGGAGATCAATTGAAAAAATTACGAAGGATTATGCCCATTACAAGACAAAAATTCTCATGGAATGTGAGTGGACAGAAGGGAATTCATGAGTTGGGTCGTCATTTGCGTCTTGTCAAAAAGTAAGCAAATATATAGAGAGAGGAATAGAATGCAACACGGTGCTTTTTTATAAATCAACATCATTGTCATGGCTACTTTTACTTGAAAGATCTCCATCTAGTAATACACATAAATGTTCCATAGTCGCCCTCAAGATGGTACATCCTTTATCTTCCACAACTTTTAAATACTCCAATAAACATAAAGAATCATTCAAACGGAGGACATTTCCCATACTGCTGTTAATAACATACCATTCATCATAATGATAATCCATTGGTTCACCTGTTTTAGCATCCATACACATGAATTCACCACACACGAGGGAACCTGCCTCAGATATATGCTCTACTCGGCGTAATCGTGTGATTGCATACCAATGTCGTCCTGGTGATAAATATGAACCAGGAGAATTGATAATGAAACCAATTGTAATGATTGCATTACATCTTCCATTAGAACTCATGTCTTCTTCTATCGGATCCGATGCCTTGTGAAATTTCAATGATACATTTCGTTTTAATAAAGCTGCCTCCAATACGTCAAATGAATAATTGCCCGTCCAAATGGTCCGATGATAACTTGTCCAACGATTCCATAGAGTCAATGTTGTAGATGATAGATCATTCATATGGTCCAAGTCATGATTGGAATTCTTATCTTTGTCGGTATCATGATTGATGTCATTGGTATTCGTAGTAGGAATAGTAGCATCATCACCATCACCTGATCCAGATAAGATATTACACTCTTTTGTTGTAAATACATCCGCTAATAAATTACATTCCTTGACTGTTACTTGATCCATGGCACTATGTTGATATAATTTGCCTTGACATAATATTGTTTGTTGTATAGGATCAAAGAAATCGGAATCGTGTTCCAGTTTCGATGATTGTGATGGCAATTGCAATAGATTATTGATGGCATGTTTCGCACAGAATTGACGTTTCTGACGTTCATGATAAATTGGACATAGCGATATTTTTATATTTTCTCCTTTATCTGACATTTGTAAATTCGTACATGGGCTCAAGCTAGAGGTTGTGATGATGTGTTTTATTTGTTATTTGGGTGGGGTGTCAGAGTCAGGTGTCAGCGGTACTTCTCAAAAAAGAGAAAATGAATCTCATCAACAACCTGAAGATGGACAAACATAGATTATCAACAACAAACAATCAAAGATAATCAAAAAACAATTGCGAAATCAAAAACTCTGGGAATTATATTTCCATCTTAGCTAAAGTAGGAACATAAGATTATCCCCAGAAATAGAATTCAAGAAACAAAAGAAGAATAGAAATCTAATACTAAATCTCATTGTCTTGAATCAAACTTAAAGCTTCTTGTAAAGTCCAGGGAAAGACTTCCTGTATGCATCGAAATTAGGTGCATTGATGTCCAATCTAGTAACTGGACTCTTTCTTTCAAGAGTCAAACGCTTCTGAGGAGCGAAGTTGGAGTTCAATTGGGTGCGAGCATTGGTGTAACGTCCAACACGAGCAGATGCAGCATCAGCATTAGGCTTTCCAGTTTCCCAAACTTCGGTAGGATCCTTTACTAGCTCTTGGTCCATGGTTCCAGCGTTGGCAATGAGGGGTGCTCCAGCCATGAAAGCGGCGGCGATTCCACCGAAAGCTGCACGACGATCCATGTTCAAAGAAGTACTGGTGCGCTCAACGGACGCAGGTGCGAATGCGGCAGCAGTGGCAATTAAAGAGGCAAAGATGGCGAGCTTCATTTTTGTTTGGCTGTGAATCAGATAGGATGATACAACATTAGTGAAACGTGTACTACATATAGGATTGATTCTATCAAGGAAAAAATGTCGAATATCTCATTACACTTCCACAAATGACCATCATGTCTTCCTATAAAGCAGCATATCACAAAATGGTTTCTGATCTCCGTCGATCAAATTTCCATCTTAGTCAATAATCGAGTCTGTATTACATACCTTCAGAAGAAAACATGGTATCGTAGCTTTTTTGGGTGTCACTTGAAAAAGATCGCGAAAGTAGTTTGCTTCAATTTGGTTAGGGCATTGAGAAGACGGTTAAAACTGGGTGAAAACAGTCTCTTGACCCCCCCCAAGGAGGCACAATCGAAACATCATTGATAGTTCAAATAATGATATCTATAAAGTTATGATTTGATTTGAATCCCCAAAGTAAGATTTTTATGAAACGAACTATTAAAAAGTAAAGTAATCGAAGTGCAAGCGAAATCGATTGCCTTGTTGTTTCATGTTGACACTTCTAATTTGACATACCACCAAAGATACCATCGTCTTGTCTGTTCTTACGAGTCATATCTTCCATTTTTTGAATCTTTTGCACTCTCCACCTAAATACTGGATTACCCTTTGTCTCCTCCAACATTTGATTGAATTCATCAGAGTTCAATCCATATTTTTTCACAATCGCCTCTGCCTGTAATGGAAAAGCCTCAATCACACTCCTAACCTTGCTATCCAATAGTGGTAATACATTCGGATCACAAAGATTGACGTTGGAAGGAATTTTGTCAATATTAAGAGCCTTGTTCAAGCGAGCCATTTGTTCTGTGCGCAATTCTTCAATTTCAGTAATTGATTTCACAAACATTTGTAAACGACGGCGACGGGTTGATTTCAACAATTGTTTGGAATCTGGATCTTGAATCAATGGAATTTTATCCATCTTTACTGCAGATGCCATACGATAGAGATATGCTTGTTCCATAACCTGTAAATGTTAACATAATACAAGAATGGTATCCACCATGTGAGTTTTGTGTCATAGATCATTCAATGGTCATAAGAACATCTAGATAAACATACCTTTTCTTTCAATTCTTTATCCTTTCGAATCTCTCTTCCTAATTGATTGAACTGAGTGACACTTAATCCAAGCGCATTGATGGCCTTGCTACTATGCAAAACATATTCAGCATACGCTCTCTTGAGTATTTCCTTATCCTTACTTGTTTCAGCACCGCCCTCTTGTCTTTGATCACTTGATAAATAACTCTTCCAAGAAGCATCATTTTCATCTGCACTGACAGCACTGGAGGATTTTTTGATTTTTCCAATGGCACCATCACGTAAACGACGTAAGGATTCCGTTGCAGCGAGGCAGGCAGCATATGTATCATATTGTGCTTCCTCTGGACGGGTGAAGATAGTTGGCATTTGATTGAAGTTTCCATCTTGTACGGCTTCAGAAGCGTATTTCTTGATGGGATCAGGAATGGCTGAAGAAGTGTTGACTACTGTGGATGGTGGTGAGGTAGCAGGTGGTGAGGTAGCGGGTGGATGAGTAGTATCGGAGGGTGTGCTACTTTTCTTACGCTTCTTCTTTTTTGGTACCGATGAAGTCCCCGTGGCGGATGCTGCTGTGGTTGATTTGATCGTTGTGGTGGACGTTAGCTGCACAGCGGAGGAAGACAGGTCCATGTGCGTGCTACTGGAGCCGTGGACAAGGTTAGGAGCCTTCGAATCGTCGTTGGGGGTATTCGCCGATGAGGCTACAGACTCAACGACTGAATCTCCTCCCCTGACAGCTCTCAGAGGATTAAGAAAGGTTCTTTGTGTGCGACGATTGAAATGCATTGAAGCCGAGGCATTGGACTCATGTAGTTGTAAGAATACCAAGCTGAGCATCATGATCAGTGCCATGGGGACAGTCTGAGAAGAACTGAGTTTGGTTCTTAATGGTTGCATCCTTGATTTCCTTAACCGCAATAATTCAAAACAAATGTGTAAATAATGTAGTAAGAAGTCGATGATACGACTCTGACACTTCTACAGAGAAAGATACGGTTTTGTTTAGGAAGGAGTGAAACTACCCGATGGAGAGAGATTAGACGTTGATCTTGTTGTTACTGGTTAGGGTAACTTTGAATTTGTTGCTGTGAGAATAGATTCTGGGGTTCGGGATCGGATTTAATATTGGATCTTTCCAACATAATTTCTCTTGGGACTCTTGGCTCTTGGGACATGTTTCATGCTTTTGTCTATCGAGGAGAATATTTCGAGAAACTTGATGGTAATAAGACCCTAAAGTACTGTACAAGCATAAATTCATTCTAAGATACAGAGAACGGGAAGTATATGCAGTCATAATCATTGATACGAACCAAAAAGATCATTTCCCACTTTTCAAAAAAGAAAAATATTCCCCTCCTACATATATAAGGCATTCCTGTTGTGTGTTGTCATTTAGGTTTTTTTTAAAAAAAAAGATTCATTCCTTTTGAATGAAAATTATGTAGATCAGATCCATGAAACCTCCTCCATTCTCAACGACGGGACGAGAGCATTTCATCACAAGTTTTTCATATTCCTCAGTATTATTTTCCCCATGAAAAAATTCCATCCTCCAATGATCCACAGGAACTACAGTCATAACATTACTCATCGTGTCCTTCCAGTCTAAAATCAGCTTTTACGTTTCGCTTCGCTTCTTCTCCTTCCTTATCTTCAAATCCAGTAAGAAGGACGTAACCCAACGCCAGCAATGGTGACATGGCAAATATAATCTATGTGTCAAAATGAAAATGGTTAATTAAAAATCAATCATGTTTCATGTGAATGTCTTCCATATTGCATCCTTTGTAATCCAAATGTAAAAAGCACGAGGGGGGGGACTATAATATGTATTTTGGGGAAACATACCTTGCACGTATTAATCAAGATTGTCAATGGAGTCAAGGGTTCCTCGTCCTTTCCAGCTACTGGCATGATGTATTATGATTCAAATGTATAACTCGAAGTCTTGATGACTTTGGTTTTAATGAGAGAGAATAGCGATGTAATCACACAAAGAGTGTCTCAGAAAAATATTCGAGTGGTTCTTGGTTGTATGTTGTATGTGTACGTACCGACATAGTTTATTCTAGGTTCCAGTTAACTAGTATACAATAGGGAAGTTCAAATCAAACCAGCAACGATGCGCAATAACGCCAATCTGCCTAACGTTCAAGGTTGAATGATTTATTTACATTCTTTGAACCGTTCGTGATAAAAATTTTGTCTAGCTTTGTTAGATTATTTACTGACTGATCGCTACGATATATGTTTTGGCTCGTGGTAGAAGCGTCATTACAGGAAAGATTCGTGGGTTAGGGTTAGAAATGTGATGTAGCACCGAGGGCGACGCACAGAGCGCACAGCAACCAATCGTCATTCGTCATCAGATACTTCCACCAAAATCACCCGCAGTTTCGTGCAGCCATACAAGTCATTGCAAAGGCTGATTTACCATTTGGTGAACACCAACATAATCTCGAAAGCTCTGTTTTTATCATCATCAAAACCAACCTGTTTCAATCATGGGAAAAGGATCCAATGTGCAAAAAGCTCAAGCTGCTCGTGAGCGCAACCAAAAGAAAATGGGCAAATCTGAGGAAGAGAGAAAGGCATCTTCTGCCAAGGCAGCCAAGGACGCAGCTGCATTCTGCTGTGGAATCTGTCGTCAAACATTTATGGTTAACTCCAAATTACCCTTACTTTACCTTCATGTAACCGCCAAGCATTCTCCAGATGAGGCTGCTCAGTGTTTTTCTCAGTTGGCTGGGTACGACCCTAATAATCCTGACGGAGCCAAGGCTGATGGAGCTGATGATGCTGCCAAGAAGGCAGAGGCAGCCAAGAAGAAAAAGGCTGCAGCTGCGGCCGCTGGATTAGATGACTTATTAAATGCAGGTTTGTCCAAGACTGCCAAGAGGAAACCTGGTCAAAAATAAGTATAATACGATATAAAAGATGAGGCGGTGCGTAGATTATTATCTCTGATATCAAGCTCGAAAGGTTTTATATCTGAGATAATAATAATAATAATAATAGAAGGAGTAACACTCCATTAAATACTGAATAGAATGATTACCATGATCTTGGTACACAGTTGAATTTATTTTTTAATTATCTTTTTATGTGTTTATCGTTCCTAAATAGTGTGAAAATCTTCTCTATCTTGGAGGCATCTGATCAGGCTGGCTGAATCTAAAATCGGTGTAACCTCCACCCTGATGACTTGTAGAACTAGAATGCACATTCATCTGCTGATAAGAATCCTGAGCATTACCTTGGATACCATCATCTCCGTCACCTATTGTCATCGGACCCCATACATCCATGCCAGACATGCTAAGGGCGCGTCCTCCCATACCTGATTTGCCAAATTGCGGAGCTGGTTGATGGATTTGAACAGTTTCTTCTTTAGATGGCGCAATCAGCTCAGCGATTGCATCCGTACTTTCATTTCGCGCAAGGTTATTAGGCGTGCCAACTGCTTTCAACAGTTCTTCCTGCTTCTGTACAAGTTTACGAAGTTCTTGAACTTGTTCAACAAGGTCGGCATCGTCTTTCTCGCCGCCAGCCTTCTGAGACTTTTGAGCATAACGAAGAATATCACTAATGACAACATCCGTTGAAAGCGCATTGTGGTACAAGAGCCAAGTCTGGATGTGGTGAGGCAACTGTAAAGCAGCGAGAAGCAACAGTGGGATGAAGATGATGTGTCCACAAATCAAATCATGGATGAAGTAAAAGTTCTTCACAAACTTGAAACCATACAAGAGTCCTATCTGGAGTACAGCACCAGCAAAATAGTAACCTGCAAGAGAGTAACGGATGGCATCAGAGTCCTCAATAAAAAGAACAGTAACCCCAGTGGCAATACTCAGAAACATCATAATTCCAAGAGTCTGTCTCGCGGCATAATTCATATTTGATCGAGCTGACTGAAAGATACCACGAAGAGCAAACAGCATCACAATCACTATACACAATCCACCAACATTCACCCAAGGGCGATTAAGTGTCAAATTCGCCTTGAACAAGTCTGATGTACGGATTCCGTCTGCAACTAGCACATATAGCACTGACTTTGTAAGGTAATAACTTTTTGATGTAAAAACCATCTGTTTGTAATGAGAATGCTCCTCGTTCCACCACTGACTCCAACTCTTTGTTGGACCTCCACTTGTTCCACTCATCCAGCCCAGAAAAGCCTTGTAATCATTCACTACGACATTCCATTCAAAGGTAAGAGGGTTAAACCAGAATGGGCTGGCCAGGAAGGACAATGATGCTAGCCACAGTGACCAGGTTCTTCCAAGGTACTGTCCAGCATCAGAAAAAATACCCATAATTATGAGCCCTGCGGCTAATTCGACTCCAAGGTACAAGTGACTAGATGCAAAGAATCTAAATTGTTCATCCATAGGTGTGTGCTGAGTTACGAAACCTCTTCCGGTTGCACGATATTTTGCACCACCCACAAGAATCGTCTGTGTCATATAGTGTGCCTTGGTTTGAATGTGGAACATGAAATGGAACGGCCCTCCAGTGATGAAAACATGAAGGATTTCACGAAGACTATTCCACCACCCTCTTTCAACACCAAGCGTGGCATAAAGAGGAATAGTTTGCAAGAGTCCAAGACCTCCTAAAAGCATTTGAATGGTACCCATAGGTGTTATAACTCTGTCTCCAATTTTTTCCATGTCAAATATGGCAAGGACAGCCATTAGGTAGACAACACAGTAAATAGTAAATACTGTCAATACATTTGAAAAATAGTGGCCAATACCTCCAAAGTAGTACGATAGGAGACGGCAAAAGTCAAGTCGGTGGCAGAGACGATAGACATCTCTCGATAGACTTTGCTCTGCTGCTCCCTGGCTCAGTTTGGCTTCAAATTTGTAAATCTGACTCATGCCGACATCACGGCCCTTTCCAACTTGCAGATACTCCTTAAAACCAACTTGACCCCCTCTGATGGCGTTGTTATAACCAGCAAAGATATCCTCAGATAAATTTATGCCCTTTGAACTCTTGCTGATACCTCCACGAGTGATGAAGAACAATTTGTCAAATATATCAGGATGGCCGTAGTGAAGACGAATTCGAAGTGGGTTCGTAAGTACACGTTGTCCAAGGGTCACGAATGAAGTTTCTTGCAGCGCCATATAGTTGGCAAGAGAGCTGACACTTCCTGTGAAAATGTGCTCACGCAATCCAAGAATGGTGGTGGGAAGAGGGCCATCGCGTTTCGCAAATTCCTGTAAGGCATTTCGCATCTTCAGCGCCTCTTCGAAATATCCCTCTTGATTCATATCGATTGTCTGAAGAAATTCTGAACGGGAAAAGATCATTGCATGGTTTTGGTTCTCTGGCTTTCCTTCTCCTAGTACTGGATTTCCTGGTAGCCTAACGCGGTAAACTTCTTGGATGCCACCATTTCCATCACTCTTGACGAGACATGAATAGTAAACAGCTGCCCCAGAACGATTGAGGCGAATAGTGTCAATGTAAGCAACGCGCAGATGAGGAAACTTATGCATAAGGTACTCAATATCGTCAGCCTTGGAATCTTGGTCCTTCTTCATTTGACCATACACCTGACACGCTACAACATATCCAAACTTTTCGCCCATTAGGTCATTCGTGGTATCTTCATCCATGCGCTCTAGATTGGCGAGAAGACGGAGAGCTTTCTCATAATACATCATGCCACTGACAGTTCTATGAAGTGTCTGAGCGCGATTACTTGCCCAAATACGCGTATCTGTGATAATCTTTTTTGACCATATCTTTTCAGGGTCCTGAATATTGTTCCTTTCAAGAAAATTGTCCCAGTCACCCTTGAATAGCGTTTGAAGATAAAGCAAAGTAGAAACTCCGAGCTCATCTGTGCGCTTGTCTAGATCACTTTTGTTGTATAGAACGTCTTCAGAATAATAAGGTGTCAACACACTCCAAGAAAACATATCATAGATGGATGGAGCATTAGGGATGTCCATGAATAGCGAATTGACGAAGAAAGTTAAACGTCTTCGGACTTCTTTTGACTTCGGTTCAACGTCATCAGGATGGCATGCGAGTAATCCATGAAGCTTTGTTAGAACGTCTTTGAACATACTATCTTTACAAATATTGTCCAGCTGATCAGACGCATACGCATCATCCCACAGAAAGCCATTTGCCATACTCAAGAGGAATGTTAATCTATCAAGAACATCGCGTGCTTCAGGATCTGTGCCTGTGTCTTTCAGCATACCTTTGATTGCTTGCACAACACCGCGTAGCTTGTCACGAGCTTGATCGCGAAGTGCATCGATAATCACAACTCGACCAGTAGACTCCTTATTTGTCTTAGGGAAACCCTTCGCAGTATCTTCGACACTGCCCATAGATAAAGATGTTGCACTTACAGCTCTTCGCATGCCCTTACTGCCAATACCTTGTTTACCCATTACTTTGGGCTGTTCAATGCTCTTCCTTGGGAAATCAGATGGTTTCCTTCTACCAATACCCTTTTCTAAAATTGTGACGAGTTGAATAAAGCATGTTATTGCTCCTCTCAGTTTGGAAACAGACAAATGCCTATTTACACTTCCGTTTTCGGCCCACTTTAACACAAGGCCAGTGACTGCAATGACATCAGCTTCATGAACTGGACCGACAAGTTTTTGAATCAAATATGTTCCAAGCTCCCAAACTTCAGTAACGGCCGTCTTTCTTGTAACATGCTCGAGAATGGGCTTAAACAACTCCGAGTCTGTAAGTGCTCCAGAGGGTACATCATCTACCGGGTTCTCAAGGATGCTCAAAACATTATCAATGACTCCTGCAGTCTGGAAGACGGGAAGGTAGATAGCCTGATTAAATCCATCGAAGCGACTAAACTTGAGGTAATCTTTCTCTCTATTTGAAATGATATCTTCCTGGCGAAAATGATCAATGATTTCGTTCCAGGCTGCACTAAACATGACCCATTTTTGAACTCTAACGTCAAGGAGACGGTTTACATAGCTTTGCAATTGATGTGGATCTGCTCCAAGAAGAGCTTGGCTTTCATCACCAAAGCTGTTATTCTTCGACAAAAAGTTTGCAGACGAACCGCGTCTGCTTCCAGCATCGGGGGAGAGCATTTTAGAGCAGAAAAGTTCTGGAGCACGGCCAAAATTCTCTCTGATATCACTCATATTCTTGATATCACCAAGATTTTCCGAAATACCAACAGCGGTTCCGGCAAATGCCTGCCACACTGCATACCAAATACTCATATCAATCGTGTAGACAAGGAATTGAGGAAGCCATCTCATAGTCAAAACCAGTGACATCTTGGTGAAACTCTGGTCTGGGAAATTGATGTAATCATCAGTGAGTTCCAACGTGGGTAAAACCATAGAGTATACTTCGAAAACGTAAGAGAAGAAAAGCTTCCATGACATCAGCGTAATCCAAAAGAAAACGTAGCTCATGGTATGTCCAAAAGACTCATGAACCTCCTTCCCGACGTACAATCGACTTAAAGGGAAAATGATGTTCAAGTATGACTGCACGTAATCGTTGCGACTGGTATACAGGGCCGTCAAAGCTGCTGGATATAATTGCATAAACGCTTCAAGGAACCAAGGAAGGATGCAGAGCAAAGAAAGCCAAATATACTGCCACCACCAGAAGTTACTGTCTTCGTCAATTCCAAAATATGATAGTGATTGTCCAGTCGAAGGGCCAAAGGTCCACATCAAATACATGGTTTGGTAAATCAGAATTAAGAATCTAGTACCAAGCGTGAACAGAAAACCACATACAGCGGTTCCAGAAAGATGGATTCCAGGATATGATGCCCAAACTTCCAAAATTCCAAATGTCACTTGAAGTGAATTGAAGATCCAGAAAACTCCACTTGCTACCTGAATGGTGTAAACCCATCCCCAAACAAGTTCATTCGAAAATGCAATCACAGCTAAAAGATAAAACGTAACAATATGCCATTCGACAATTCGGAACAGTGCTATCACACCACGAAGCCAAGAACGTTTTTCCAAGAATGATTTCGGTGCTGTTTCTAATCCTTCGAGAATGGTGGGTTGATCGCTAGCCAAACGACCGCCGATGCGGTACATGTTTTCTTCATCTACTTGATTCCCAGACACAGAACAGTACTGATACTTTAAGCAGTTGCGAGTCCAAAAGAATTCGTTGAAATCGTCGTAATTGCGCTTGTTCGGGTGATCTTGCTTACTGTTCATGTTATCAGCAACAATTTCGTAGATAGGTCCAACTACATTGTCCACAAAGTGTCCCGCGTATAGACTACGGGTTTGGGTGTAACCCTCTGACAAAATGTATTCCTCCATCATTTTATGGTACAAGTACCACATACACTCAGGCATATGACGAATGTTACTGCATTCTCCCCAGACACAAAAGAAGAGTACCAAATCCACAACTCTACTCGCGACAGCAGGAGGAGCAGAGACGGCCGAACTCATCTTTGCAAAGTTGGGAGATATTCCCATGGCTCGACACCACTTCATATAATTCGAAAACACTTTGGCATGAAGTGCATGAATGGGACTAGGTGGTTGAACAGAGGGGGGTAAAATATTCGCATTCATGTAACGACGATTGTTACTCAATAGAATCAATAAATGTTCTGCTTGATTTCGAACAGAAGAATCCTGAAATCCGAAAAAGTTTCCAAGGTCCTCACATGCGGAGTATACCATGTTTGCATATTCTGCTAGACGCGGGGGCAAATCTGCAGGATCAAACATATTGAATGCATCAGGAGGAGCAGGTGGTGGCATGTAATACGTGGGTGGCTCCTTGGCAACATTTTTCTTCGTGTACGTAGGTTCATGAGTAGGCACACGGGGAGGTGTCACACCACCCTGTCTCATTGCTAGAAATGCAAATGACAAAAGAGAGAATGCGATCCATGACAAACCCAAGTACATGGTTGACCCCACTGGGAAAATGAGATAATCAAAGTCATGGCCAGTAGTAGGAGGGAGGAATACTTCACCTCGGACGGTAGATGCAATCGAATAGAAAATGTTGGGTTCAAACAGACTTCCTACGACTGCACCTGTTTCTAGAACAGTAGACAGCATGACCATATCGGGACGATGCCTATATATACATGTCGATGTATGAGTAATATATGCAAATGTGAGACATGAGGTTTTGATGAGGAAAAGGGATGCATCTAAGTAACATACGACGCATGAAACATTGTAGAGGAACACACTTACTTGATGGAAATCACACCTCCTACCAATGCCAAAGCAGGACATAACACCATGGCATAAACAAAGGATGAATATGGCAAAAAGAGACTAATCAAAATGGCAAAAGAAGCTCCAAAGCAAGCTCCAGGTAGCACCTTGGGCAATAATACACCAAAACACAACCCTACCGTTGCAGCACCAATGGTAAGTACATGAAGTGCAACAATCGCCAAAGGTATTCCAACCGATGAGAACAATGGTTCTATGAAACTGTATGTCAAACAGCCTCCTAGTAATGCAGAACAGATTCCAGAGTACAGTCTTGGTTTGCTGTGAATGCAAGAATAGAATCAGAAATAATTCTCATGATGAGTATCACGTTCATGTGTATTAATATATAGTATACATACTATATATATAGTATATATACTATATATATATTTATTCAATTATTGTTACTCACCTTGTGGCATCACTCGCAGACCGTAAGACAAGGAATGCACCAATCAACCTAAGAAAGAGAGTAATGGAGTGCACATCCTCATAACTTGGAGTATTAAGTGTGTTCAATGTGTTATCTTGTTCACTGTCCATTTTGATGTAGCTTAATACAGTGATGATACTGAGTATGATGATGATAATGTATGCAGTTTAGTGTAACTACCTTGATGTGATTTAATGTTTCGTTAGGAATGGGAAAACAGTTTAGAAAATGTATATATCGTCCTTTACGACTGTTGATACAACGACTTCTAGTGAAACTCTCCAATAGTTTACTATTCCTTATCTTTTTCGTTCAAGTACTAAGTATGTATATAGACAAATCAGGAGGAGGAGACTTGTTGCAGGAGAAGGATGAAGACGGAAACAAGATATATCTTTTTCAATCTTCCATCTCCTCGTTCCCATCATCACGTCAAGAGTCGACGTCTTACGTATGTGTTTTATCCCTATCAAACGAAAGGGGATTTTAGTGTCAGAGTGAGTACTAACAAGGAACCAATCGATCCAATTTCAAAGCTACTCTACTCAGTAGGCAACTGGATACACCATTCGCCATTCGTAG
>Ga0213868_10000550_pt1 | contig 35336 bp, 59 predicted proteins | sample PICome_9_FD_160087 | JGI IMG/M metagenome (GOLD analysis project Ga0213868, IMG submission 160087) | Coastal seawater microbial communities near Pivers Island, North Carolina, United States - PICO127 | ecosystem: Environmental > Aquatic > Marine > Coastal | place: USA: North Carolina...
CATCTTTTATTAAATATTGTATTTGATTTGTATCACTTCTATATCTTATTATAACAACTACATTAGAAGTACCATCATTTAAAGATATTGACCTTGTGCTACCTCCATCAACTAAAGCTGCTATCTCAGCATACAACACACCCTCTGTACTATTTATTAAACTAGCGTTACCACTATTGTTTGCAATATCTTGTAGCCTTGTGTTTGTTGCTCCGTTAGTTGGAATGTATGAAGTAGCGTATGATTGGTCTTCTAATTGCGCTCCCCAAATTAACACTTCTGATAAATTAACAGATGCGCCTCTAAAATCTACTGCATAAAAGAAATCAGCTTCACTATGCGTTATGTCAAATCTTTGCCATTGGTCTGTTAAATCAAACAAAGAATTAGTGTCAGAACTAGTATTTAACAAGTGTATTTTTCCTGTGCCACTTATTGTTCTAGCATATATAGATTTTCTTTTTCCTGTGTTTATTCCATTATATCCAGCAATATGAGCGTTTCCACCTGTGCTTACTATTTTACTAGCAGTATTTGTACCATCTGGAGCAGTAAACCCTGTTGTAATAGAAACATCAGATATATTTGAAAATTGGCTAAAATCCTCACTATAAGTTATCAAGTTCGTACTCTGTGGCTCTAGCAACCAACTTCCACATCCACTATCTGGTACTACTTCTTGACCAGTAACTTCTTTTACAGATACGTTGTCTATTGTTATTGAACCACTACTATCACTAAAATTAAAATAAAATGTAGTTAAATTTGAACTAAAATAAAATGTATGAACACCAATAGTTGAAGGCACTATTGTATATGCAGCACTTCCAGAATTATTTGTATAAACTTTTAAATCTGATGTTCCTACTTTTTCAGTTATTTCATATTGTAGTTTAAATTGAGAAGTTGTTGGAGATGTAACATTTGGTTGATTTATTCTTCTATTACCACTTCCTCCATTTATTGTAACACTATTATTTGAAAACGTTGCTGCCCCATCGGGATTAAACCAATTAGCACTTCCATTACTAAAATCTCCATTTACAACTAACTCACTTCCTAAAGTATCTTGATAACTAAACCCTTCGTAGTTTATTCTTGGTATGTTTGTATCGTCTGTTATTTCTTTTAATGAAACACTATTTAAGGTTATATCTACATTTGCAGATGCTCTGTAAAATTTTACATTAGTGTTTGATGTTGGTGAAATTATTCTTGTATTAATACCAGCAGTATTAAAAACTTGTTGAGATATACCACCTCCATCTATTTTTATACTTCCGCTTGTTGCCTCCGCAACATCTACCGTTAATTGATAAGTTCTTCCACCTATCATAGGATTAGTTGATGTGTAAAATTCAGTTATAGGTGATGTGTTTAAAAACTTTAACCTTGCAGTTCCTTGTTCTTGATTAAACTCTACATAATTATTTGCATCACTATTTGCTACTGTCCAATCTTGCCCTACTTCTTTAACTGATATGTTGGTTATAGTACCTCTAAAAGCACCACCATAAAACCTTAAAAGACCAGTTGATGTTGTTGTAAAATAAAATGTTTTACTACCTAAAGATGTTGCAGTTTGATTTGAAGAACCCCCTATGTCAATAGCTAAAGTTCCACTTATATAATCTGTTACATCTAACGTTACTTTGTATACTTTTCCAGCAGTAACTCCAACATCTTGGGTAAGATTATTGTTTAAATCACTACAAGTAGCACCTAAATTACTAATAGTCCAACCATCTCCTAAACTCCAATTTTGTCCGACTTCTTTTACTGAAACGTTGTCTATTGAGTATGCTGCACCACTTATAGCTCTAAAATAAAATAGTCCATCAGCAAAAATATGTTTAAAATATATTGTAAAAGTGCCATTTTCTGTTATTGTATAATAAGTATCTCCGTTTGAGTTTATTATTTTTGCTGACCCAGAACCATTATAGTCTGAAATAGTAAAAGTAGCTGTATAAGTTTTTCCATCAGTTAAAATATTTTGAAATAACAGAGATGTTACCCCTGTTCCGTTTAGGTTTCCTGTACCACCACTAATAGTTGCATTTACTTTACTCCAATCACTATCTGTGTCAAACGAGCCATTTGTAATAAGCTCACTTCCCTCTTGTGAAAAGTTTCCGTTTAAAACTTCTTCTGTACCTATCTGTGAAAAGTCTCCATTTGAAACTAACTCTGGACTTATTATCTGTACGTTTTCTACTAAACCTTGTGCATTAACCCTAGTTGCAGCAGAACTTCTTGAAAAGTCAAAATCTCCACTTAAATCTTCTACTACTGATACGTTGTCTATTGAACCATCAAAACCACTTTGGGAACGTAATCTAAAAACATCACTATTAGATAAACCATACCCAGTATAAGTTCCGTTTTCAGTTAAACTTAAAACATCAACATTACTTCCCCCTAATCTAACTGCTAATGTTCCAGTAGTGATATTACTTACGGTAACTGTAACTTTATATTTTGTATTAGTAACAATACTTGCTTGGTCTAAATTACTTGTTCCTCCATCACAATTAGCGCTTCCACCACTAATAGTCCAAGTACTTCCAACTGTCCAATCTGAATTAGTTGCAAAATCTCCGTTGGTTAAAAGTTCAGAACCAAATATATTCTCGTTAGGCTTAACACTTAAAATTCTACCATCATCATAAGCAGTAGGTGTAAGTAATATTGATGCTTTATCTAATAAATTATCTGCCATCTTATTCTATGTTTTCTAATTCGGTTAATGTTGCAGTTGTACAAGTTACATTCTCATAATAAGTTGCTCTTGCTTGTAATGTAGTTAATAAACTAGGTATTGCACTTGGGTATGCAAAATCATAATAAATACCACCCCAACCATTTTGAACTGGACTACCCCACCAACTAACTGGATATATTTCGTTTGCCATCTTTATTTTTTATCTTTTTAAACAATATCTCCATTTTTTTAACATTGGAGTCTTTTGGTTTGTACATCTTTTTCTTCATACTATCCTAAAAATATACCTCCAGAAAAATTAGAATCTGTATCTGGACTCATCTGCTCATTCGTAGATGTATTATACTCTGGAAACAAATTATTATTATAGTCCATATAATCTAGAAATCTTCTAGTGTAAAAGTCAGCAGTCTCATTAACTTTACCCATTAAATGCACTAACTCATCCTTATCTATAGGTTGCTTATTGTCTCCAATATGCTTGTAAACACCACCATTACCAATGTTGTAAGAAGCAAATGGCAAGTAAGAACTTTGACTGAACCAAATCAACATAGGCTTTACGTATTGATTAACTAAGTTTTTATAGTTAACATTAGCAATATCATCAAGCGTATCTGTCAATATTAAGTTCTGTAGCTTATCGTATAGGTTTCCACCTAAATAGTTTTGGATATGCAAATCTTGAGCAACCTCTACAAATTGTATTAGTTTATCATCATCTGTGTTTCCAGATATAATAGACTTTCTTTTTAAGTCATTTAATGTTATAAATAATGCTTTAGTTGCCATATCTTATTTTTTATTTGTTGGATAAGCCCCTCTATCTGGTCTATCAATCATTTTTTGAGTCATCTCACTTGGATTTTTAGGTTCTTTTAAACCTTTCTCGTAAGCTGAATTAGGGTCTACTCTCTTATCTCCTTTCAACTTATATACTCTTAATTCCCAAAAATGATGACAATTTTTTCCTCCCTTGAATTTTAGCAAACTATAATTCTGTTTGTTATGACCTAACTCTTTGTTAACTCCTCTAAAAGACATCATATTAACATCTTCCTTTCTAAACACTATCTTTCTCTCTGTAAACGTTTCCATCTTCTTGCAGAAAGTTCTACTATCTGGAGATTTTCTTACAGGCATATAAGCATATCTAACTTTATAGATGTCACTATCTTCTTTAGATGACTTATTGCTAGACTTAATTTCAGCCATTTTAACCTCACTTAACTCCTCAGCATACTTCTCAGTATGTATAACCTCCCAATCATCGCTTATAATCTCTCCTAAGCCCTCTAATTGCTCTAGCATATCATCTCCTTCTTCATCAGAAAAGTCTGTTGGCTCTTCTTGAGAACTTAGTTTCTCTCCTGTTTCTTCTTCTCTCTTAATCTTAGTAGAGATGTTGTCTAGTTCTGTAAACTCTATAGGTTGCAATGTTACAAAGTATAAGTTTAAATATATTCCGTTTATAGCTAGTATCTCACAGAAATCATCTAATAAATCCTTTTGGAAAGGTCTAACAACAAAGTTGTCCATAAGTATAGATGCAGTTCTTAATTCCTCTGCATTGTTACCGAAACCTGTATTATCTTTAATACCTAATAAAATAGGAGATACAATTCCGTGTCCTAACATTATCTTCTCTCTACTCTCATCAGCTAAGAATTGATATTGTGCGTGAGCATCTGGTAAATGTATAGGGTCTATAGTTGCAGAACTATCCTTGTCTTCGTTAAAAGCTATAATTGTTCTACCTGCATTATTTGTTCCTCCAAACTTATCGTTTATTTTGCTTTCTATTATTTCTTGTGTCTCCTCTGGAGGAATACCGTTGTTGAAATTAATAAATAAACTAGGCTGTAAACCATTTTTTATATTGTTGATATGGTAGTTGGATACCTCTACCTCTAAATCACAGTACTGTAAACATCCGTGATAGTCACTAGGAGTATAATACCAAAATCCACTTTGATAAGGTTTAGATACAAATATCTCAGAAGTTTCTCTTTTACTACCTTGACCAAAAGCAGGTATTCTTTTAGGCTTATCGCCTCTCTTGTACTCAGCCCAGTTAGGGTGATAATACCAAGCTTTAATGATTCCATCTACAGCTTTCTCAGCTCTAAGCGTTTCTATTGGAAAGTGTAATGCTTTTAGTACTTTCTTTTTTGTTTTATTGTAAACAACTTGTATAGCAGCCATTCCTAGTTCCTTTCTGTCGCTTACTATTCTTTTAATATCTTTAGGTTTAAATATTAATTGAGTCTCTGCCCACTCTACAGGCTTTTCTTTACTATCAGTACATTCTAATCCTCTACCATAAATCATATCAGATATACCTTTAATACATCTTGAGTTAGTAGGACTACCTAAGTTTAAGTCTATTAATCTACCAAAGTGATTATTGTCTTCTCCCCAGCTAACCCAATTATCGCCTTTTCTCTCTATAGCTTTAGGCATCTCATAGCTAGATAATTCAACGACACTAAAGTTCTTAGTATACGTCTTTGGCTTACTTACTGAATAATTCTTTTTAATATTTATTTTACCCATTATATTGTTATGTATTTATCATCGCCATCTGTATCGTTCTCCTCGTAATAATCAGTACTTATAGTATGGTAGATGTCCGTATTTGTTTGACTTGTAACGTATATCTTATCTCTATACCATAAATTTGAACCTCTAGTCATCTCTAAAACATAAGCTCTTTCAGCAATAAACTTATCTGAAGATAGAGTTATATCTATGTAATCATTATTGACTGATGCTGTAACATTTGAAATTGTTACTATGTTGCCTGTTCCGTCTTCTCTTATTGTAGCATTGATACCTGTTGTATCTAATGTTCTAGGTAAGATAGAAAAAGTTTGTGAGCTTGATGTTGGCAATAATCTAATCATAAACTTATAACGTGTATTCGTTTTTTTGTTTTTATTACAAAAGAAAAGGTCTACCGAAGTAGACCTAAACTAAAAACATAAAGTAAACGTAAAACTATGATTGAACTACAACAGTAAATCCTACAGTTGCAGGGTCAGAGTCTAAAAAGTTTGCAGGTTTTCTTTCCATACCAGTTAAAGTTAATGTATAACCACTAAGGTCATTCATTGCTTGTCCTGTTACTATAGTACCAGCAGTTACTTGACAGCCATTTTCAAATCCAGCTAAAAAGTAATTGTCATTTTGGTCTTGAACGATAACTCTTGGTCTACCATAAGAAAGTAATTTTAATTCTTTATGGTCTTCAACAGTTAACTTCTTTAAAGTCAATTCAACTACTTGTTCGAAGGCAGTAGTTCCTGTTTCAGCACTAGACTGAATATTTTGCGTGAAAGAAGAAGCATCTCTTACTTCATACTTGTAAACGTTTGGTGTTCCAGATACAGCGTCAATAACATCTGTATTAGTAGCATCAAATGTGTAACTAGCAGTAGTAGTATCTTCAAAATTCGATAAGTAGATAGCTTTTATACCTCCAACCGAATCTTTACATACTTCTTTTCTTCCTATTGTTAAATCACAAGCCATTTGTTGTATTGGTTTTAATATCCCTCCCCATAAAAGAGGAGGGTATTGTTAATAATCATTTAATTAAGCTGGAGTGTAAAGAACGATGTCAGCACCAAATCCGTGTTGTACACCAGCAGTAAATCTCATTACGAAACGTACATTCTGACTTCCGTCTAAGTCTGACATATCTAATACTTTTACTTCGTTATGGTCAGATAATAATCCTGTTCCAAAGAAGATGTTAGAAGCTTCAGCTAAGTACATATAGTTAGAGTCTAATCCGTTTGCTAAGAATACCTCTACTCCATCAAATAATAATGAGTTGATAGCTTGGTTGTTTCCTTTTGCTTCGTAACCAGCAGCTCCTAATCCGTCAGCTCCAAATCCTCCTAAAGCTCTTACATAAGCTTTATAAACGTTTTGAGCAACGTATAATTTAACGTCTGATTTTCCATATAATGCAGAAGGCATAGCGTCAATAACTTTACCCATTTCAGCGACTACGTTAGCAGAAGTGATAGTAGTTCCTACTACATCGTTTACAGTTGAATCAGCAGTAGCTAAAGCTACTAATCCATCAAATTCTCCAGCAGTTGCAGTAGCACCCATCCAGATATTTTTCTCATTCTTCTCAGCAATCTTAGCAATAATCTCAGCGATTAAAAACTCTTGGAAAGAAGGAGGTAAGTTGTCAAATGCAGAATATCCCATAGATATTGCATCCCAGTCATCTCTAAAATCAGATTTACACAAGTTTAAGTTTACTTGGAATTCCTCTGGTTGTAAGATTTTCTCGTCTAAAGTAACAGTGTCAGTAGCAGCGAAATCACAGCTTCCATCAGCGATTAAGTCTGTGGTAGAAAGTCTCTTGATTACTTGCTTGAACTTTACATTTGGTTTAACAGTAATACCACCATTTTCGATAGTATTTGCAGATAATAAAGCTGCTGAGATGTACCCTGCTGCTTTTTCTCCTGCGTAAGTTGTTGTAATTGAAGTTGTTGTTGCCATCTTTTTTTATTTATTAAATAGTTTGTTGTAGATTGAGTCTTTCACAGTTCTACTTCTGTTTTGTGAATATAAATGTTGTTGTTTTTGCTCTACTTGAGCTTCTGGAGAATGTACTATTTCTTCTGCTTCAGCAGATAATTCAGTAACATCTTCTTTAATTTCTACTTCCTCTGATAATTCAGCAGGAACGTCTTTTTCTTCTGAAGGAGAAACGATTTCCATCATTTGACTAACAGAAGCCTTTAATGAATTTAACTCTTCGTATAAAGAATCGTATTTCTTCTTTAATGATTCAAGGTCTGAATCTTCAGAAATAACTTCTTCTACAGGAGCTTCTTCGATAACTTCTTCAGCTTGTTCTACTTTTTCCTCAGCTAGTTCAACAACCTCTTCTACAGGTGTTTCAACTACTTCTTCAGAAGAAAGTAAAATACTTTTGAAAGCATCTACAATTTCTTTTGGACTTTTCATAAATTAAAATTTATTATTAATAACTCTATAACACTAATAACTAGGAATATAAATCTTGTTGTATTTTTGATTAAATGTTTCCTATTCCTTGATTAATCATTTTTCCCTTACAACACTCTCTACTATATCTATTTCCGTCTTTACATAGACATCCTCTTCGCTTATTCTTTGGAGATGTTCTACTCCATTGCTGTTCTCTTTTTCTATTCATCTTTTAGCTTATTTAGTATTTCATTTAATATTGCTAAAGCCTGTGAGTCTTCTTCAGATAGAGATAGCTTCTCTAATTTATTTATAGCCCACTCGATACCACTTGTTCCTCCCCAGCAATCCCACATAAGACCACCACATCCTTCTGAATAAGGCACATCTTTATGTTGTTGATGTCTTTTAAATGATGCCATTCTAGCAATAGTATCTCTAGTTAGTGGCTCTCTGTTAGCTAGTTGGTTTGCTCTTTGTTTTCCAACAGGAGTACCACAACTTCCCCATCCATTCTTTTCTACCCAGGCTAAAGCTCTTTTAGCATTGTTAGTTGCAGATTGTGGATAGTCACTATAGGACTTTAATTCTTGTTCTTTATATCCTTCTGGTTTGCTATGCACCCAACCTTTTGCTGTATACTTGTCGTGTTCCTTTTTATCCATTATCTCTACTTCATCTCCAGTCTTAGGGTTGTACATAATGTGAGGATATTCTACCAAGTCTTGTTTAGCTAACTCTTGTTCTTTTTGACTAAAGAAACCTTCTATACTAAAACCAAGATATTTACCTTGTTTTACATCTTCCCATATCTCATCATTATCAATCTTCATAACTACAGCCCAAGCACCTTCTGGAGCATCTAACTTGTATAGGTTAGTTTTATCCATATTAGGGTCTTCTACTATCCAAGACTCTATAAGGGACACTCCCTTTACTGTTAGTTCGTGTTCTATAGTAGCATTATTGTTCTTTAGTCTTTTAAGGTAAAGTTCAGACGCCTTCTTAACAGTCTCTTTAGAAAACATTATCTTATAAGCATAGTCTCCACTTTTTCTAAATATTTCCTTGTCTGGAACTAAAGCTAGTCCTACTACAATTCTTTTCTCGTCATCTACAGATTTGAATTCTACTTTATGTCTACTTAAAGCTACAAAATTTTCTTCTATTGCAGGACTTTCTACTAGGGAGATAGCTTCTATTCCATCCTCTAAATTGTTTTCGTCTATTATTAATTCTATAATGTCTAAATCTTCCATAATTATTATTTTAACCTATTGTTGCTGTGTTGGATATACTTAAATCTAATTGTTGTTGACTTGTTATTTCTGATGAAACTACATACGCTTGTATTGGTTGGCTTAATTGACCAGCTATTGATTGTGTTAATTGATTTGATTGTGTGCTACCTGCTAGGTTAAAATTAAACTCTCTACCTTCTCCTTCTCCACCACTTCGACCTGCTGCTGCCCCTATTGAACCTCCACTACCTGCTGATGACTGAAACTTCTGTCTAGCAATAGCTGCTACATTTAATAAACCAGATGATATTGTTGCTGCCATAGCGACAAATCTAGCTATAGTTCCTCCTTTAGTTTCAGCAAGAACCCTGTTGGCTGCTAGGTATGTACTTATAGTTGCATTAGCTATATTTGCTGCCTTATTTAACTTAAATCTTTTTTTCTCTATTTTCTCTTGCTTCTTTCTTAACTTCTCATCATTTCTAGCTATCTGTAACTGTATTCTTTCTCTTTCGTCTTTAGATAAGTTTTCATTTAAAAGCCTTTGATTCAGCTCATTGTTTAAAGCATTTGTTTTATTTTGCTCTATAGTTAGTTGTCTGTCAAACTCTCCACTCATAAAGCTAGTCATAGCAGATTGAACTTTCATATACTGCTGAAGACCCTCTTCTAAAGTGAATTCATCCTTAATTTCATCCTTCAATGGCTTGGCTATTCCTATTTGAGAAATCTTAGCAGCTTCTGCTTTTTTAGTGTAGTAATTTTGCCATCTTATTAATAATGTTGGAAAATTCTCATCCATAATTTTCAACTGATTCTTAATATCAATATCAAAATCATCTAATTCTTGACTAGCTTGAGCCTTAGTCATTTTGCCAATTTTAACTTGGTAATCTAAGAATAATTTAAGTTTAGATTTATAACTTTCGGCTTCTTTGACAAACTCTTCCCTGTCTTCTTTATTCTTTCTTTGTAAATTTTCGATATGATACTTTCTCTCTATCTCTATCTTCTCTACTTGAGTTTTAGCATCTAGTAACTCTCTTTTCTTAGATAATTTAGCTATTTGGTCTAAATAATCTTCAGCTTCTTTATTAAATTCTTTAGGGTCTCTTATAGGAGGTAATTTGTCTTTATCACCATCTTTGTTGAATATAGAAAACATCTCTTCTCCAACTATCATTTTAGTTAAACTATCCACATATTCGTTAGCATCCTTTAGGTCTTTTTTTCTAAAATCCCTTAAAGCATCAAACCTTTGCATAGTAGAACTTTTCATATATTTATCTAGATGTGCTTTTTTTTGAGTCTCTGTCAAATTACTCTTATCTATTTGATTTTTTGTTCTATCAATGTACTTCTGTCTTTGTTTTTCTAGGTCTTCAAGCGTGCCTTCAAATGCTCCAACACCACCTTCAGCTATTCGCTTACCTCTTTCTATTTCTATTTCTACTACTTTAGATTGAGCTTCTGTTATTTTTTCTAAAACAGCTTGAGCTTTAGCATTTTTAACTAAAGACTCAGTTAATTTGTCTATATTCTCTTGAGATGTTTTTGTTAATTTACCTTGCTCATCTATTGTTAAATTCAAGTCCTTAAACTCATTGTTAACATTTGATACTATTTTCTTTTTATCTTCAAGAGAAACGTTTGTACTTCCTAATACATTTTTAAGAATCATTAATTTAGCAGCTTGACTGTCTACTAGTTTAGAAAAATCTGCTGTAGAGTCTGATGCTTTCTTAGACTTCTGACTATAAAAGTCTAAAAGAGCTGTTAACCCTTGAAAAGCAACCAATATACCAGCTGGACCAAGAAGTGATTTTCCGAACCTAATCAAAGCACCTCCAAAACCAATAGTTTTACCTGTAGCTGCATCAACACCCTTAGACATAAAAAATAAGTTTGAAGCTAATTGTTGCACGTTGTTCGCAACACCTCTAATTCCGTAAGGAGCATCAGATAAAACTCTACCAAATTCTAATGTAGCTGAAGTAGCTGCTCCTGTTTGACTAGTAAATCCTCCTACAGACTTTCCTAGTGTATTAAACTGCTTCCTGTTTATATTTACTGTACTCTCTACTTTTTTAGAAGTTACAACAAAATTACCTAATTCCTTTCTTAGTTCCTTTATAGGTACTTTGGAAGATATAATTTGATTATTTATATTCTTTAATGTAGCACTAGTTCCTCCGTCATTGAGAATTATCTTTATTTTAATATCTTTCTCTTTAGCCATCTTATAATCTTCTTTGTTTTAGGTTGTACTTAAATTCTTTCCAATTTGTAGTGGATTGATATTTTCCTTTAGCTATTAGTATATCCTCATCAGATATTAGCCAATCATCTTCATTTAATAAATCTATTATATCTTTTAGCATATTATAATGTTGTTATTGTTACTGGTCCAGCAGTGTTACTTTCATTTCCATTAGCATCATAAGATGAAACAAAAAACTTATAAGTAGTTGCACTTGTTAAACCTGTAACGCTATAAGTTGTATTTGTAGTTGTTGCTATCTGAGTAGTCGCTTGATAAACTTTATATCCATCAGCAGCAGTTCCGTCTGGATTAAAAGAAGCTAACCAAGAAAGGTCTACACTTGTAGCAGTCACATTACTACCTGTGAAATCAGTAGGAACGCTTGGAGGCACTAAATCAGTTACATCTGTAGTTTGAGTTGTTACAGTATTACTAAATCCAGAATTTGCTGTGGTTGCAAACGAATCGTAAGCTCTAACCTTAAATTGATAATTAGTCCCTGCACTTAATCCTGTTATATTGTGGGTAAAGTTTGCTGTTGCAAAATCCTCACTAGAAACATTGGAACTAAGTAAGAAATCTCCTGTAGCACCTATTCTGGCATAAACACTATATCCTGTTTCTCCTTGAGTGTTATCAAACGTAGATACATCCCATTCTAGCAATACTGAATTATCCGTTCTACTAACTACAGCTAAATTTGTTGGGTCAGTTGGTGTGCTATTTCCTGTTGAAGTAGAGGCTAGTAACACTTCAGACCTATGAGACTCAACCAAATCAACACTTAAAGATGTAACTTGAATAGAATATGTTTGCCCTGCTGTTAAGCTTCTTAATAAAGCAACAGGAGCATTAGGAGTAGAACCTGTGTATGTTATATCCCCAAATCCGTGCACAACTCCATCTATGTATGTTGCGTAACGCACAGCTCTAACTCCAGTAGCAGGTACAGTCCAGCTAATATTCATATTATCAGTACCCCTGTTAGTAACACTAATTCCATACGGAGTGTCTGGTCTTGTTTCTTCTGCAAAATTACCACTAATAAGCTCCAACTTAGATTTACCTGTTAGTAGATTTGTTTGAAGTTTATTGATATTATAATCTAAGCCATTTACTCTAAACACATCACTTAATTCATAACTCAATAATACGCTTAATGGAAGTGTGGCATTCATAGTTACTATCCTAGCAGACTTGCTAAAAGCTTTTCCTATGTATGTTTGGTAAAAGTTTCTAAATAAGCTATTTGAATTTTCAATACCTGTAAACTCATCATATTCAGAATTGAAGTTTATAGTCTGTGAGCCATCAGTATTTGAATTACTAGGTCTAAAATATTTATCTATTAAAGGATTTGAAACACTAACAACACCTGTAAAAGCAACAGGATAGGTTGATGTATTTACTGGCGTAGATACTGCAAAGTGTAGTATCGGTTTAGTTTTTACTGTGTTTTCGTTTGAGTCAACTAACCAACCATATTGAAATGGTGTTGCGTAATTTACATTACTAGGGTCTGTTGTTCTTTCATACAGAAGATGTTCGAACCCAACCTTTACTTCGTATTTTCCACCATCAGAAACAAAAGATGCTAAATCTCTGTTATCTCTAGTTAAATCTCCAAATTCATCGTTTAGTAGCTCGTTTTGGTTTTTTATTCCAAAAGTCTGAGGTTTAGCATAAGTGAATTTTATCTCTGAATATGTTGGAGGTCTTGATACGGTAGTTTCTGATATATCAACATACTTAGATACATCTATAACTTTTCCGTTAGTATAGTAAGAATTTAATGGTTGTATCATTATCCTACTTCTAGAAGGTAAAGACTCATCTCTCTGGAAAAAGGCAGTTAGATTAAACATCTTAAATATTGATTGCAGAAAATCTAGAACCTTCATCTTAGGTATTTGACTTGTAACAACAATATAAGATGCTGTAAACTCTGGAGAGTTGGGACTAGTGAAACTATAATCCTCAAAGTCATAAGAAATTATAATGTCAGTATTTTGAAAAGTAACAGCTGTTCTTTCCGTTATACCTAGAGAAGCATTAAAGCTGTTTAATGTAGAGCCTTCGCTTGTTGTAACATAGAAGTTTAAATTCCAATTTCTAGGCTCTTCAGAAGATAGTATATCGTAGTCTAACACAAGACTGCCATCAGAATCTAGTCCATTAGCGTAACCTAAAGTATCTCCAGACCTAGTGTCTACAACTCTAAGATTGTATGGTCCAGTGCCACTCTGAGGACTTATACTAAATGTTAAAGTATAACTTTTAAATCTATCTGTTATAAGACTACCTATACTTAAATTAACTCCAAAGTCTTGCTGAGTAAATATGCTTTCTGTGTCTCCTACAGCACTTTCTATAGCTCCCTTGTCCCTGTGCAAGTGTAAATAAAGCTCGTTAAAAGGAGGTGTGTCTAACCAGGTCTTGTCAAAAAATAATCCGTCATATTTATTCTCTATTGCATTTATAATGTGCCTCGCTTTTATAGATGGTTTTAAATCTCTAAAATTTATTCCATTATGTGCTGTAGTTCCGTGTTTATGTAGGTTGTTACTAGGAGTTGGTTCGTGGTCTGGATGCCCGTGGTCATTAGGGTCTGAGTCGTAATAGTAATAAGAATTACAAGATATAAATGGATAGATAATATCCCCTTCAGAACCCCCTATCATTGCATCTGTAGCTGCATCATACTTCAATCCTGTCTTTAGACCAGTTCTAACAACACCTTCATTGTAATCGTGATTAAACTTATTCAAATAATCTAGGTTACCTAATTCATCGTCTCCAAGTATCTCAGCTAAGGCAACAGAAGACCCAAAAAACACTATCTTGTACGCATAAGGCTTATTGTATTTAATATCTACATCATCAAGTCTTATTTTACCAAATCTAAAGTCAGCTCCTGCCATTTTTATAGAGCCTTTAGCCTTAAACCTAGCATCATATCCATTTGCTATACTATAATTGTAGTAATGCTTAAATATTCTGTTATTATTAGGAGATGCAGGTACTTTAAATGACTGAGAATAGTCTGTAAAGATTTTACCTATATCTTTAACATCTTTTATTACTTGATTTAAGTTTATTGGCTCAAAATCAAATAAATCAACCCTATCTTTGTTCCCATTCTCGTCTTCTATGTAAAGCTCAAGGTTTTTCATTTATCTAACGTTGTTTGTTGTGTTAAAGGAAAATTCTACGTCTATTGTGTAATTTATTAGCTTATTATTTAAACTAGTCTTATAATCTATGTTTTGATTTGATATGTTAATTGGTAATATTTGTTGATTGTAATCCATCCAAACCTGTTCACTTAGCATAAGTTGCTTAAATATCTCGTTAAATGACTCTGGAACAAAACCACTATTTATTGTTAATGTTTGCTTAGACATAGTGTCAAAATCAACACCTCTATGAGACGAAATAATATTGTTTCTATAGTCTTTTATTGTGTTACCTTCAAATTTCTCTCTCTCTATTTGCATAGATAACCTAGAAGATTTAAAAAACCAAAGTTCTTGTTTAGCTCCTAACTTATTTCTAAATATTATCTTATAAGGAGTGTATTTACATTCCTCTATGTCTTCAACTTTTATTATCCTATCAGCAACAGACTCCGTCACAGAAACATCATCTATGGAAAGTGATAAGCTATCCTGCTCGTTGGTAGTTTGTGCTTGAAACTGTATTCTATCAAATTCTCCTACACCACTTGCTTGGTATGTTCCGTTTCCTGTTATGTTTACAGAAAATGGATACCTCATACTCACATTTCCTGTACCTCCGTATCCAGTAACACTAAAAGATACATCTAAACTTTTTCCAACCAATCTTTCTGAATCTTGATAAAGTCGTTGTACATTTAAGTCTGAGGAATCTAAAAAAGCTTCGTTATTGCTAATACTCCAATCATCTCCTTTTACCCAATCTGTATCTGTGGCGAAATCCCCATTCACAGTAATCTCTGGACCGTTATGAGACTCCACTCTTACCTCTGTAACATCATCTAATCCTGCCCCTAAAGAAGCAACTATGCTAGAGCTTTGAACATTGGCTGATGGAGTTGTGTTTGTTTGATTAAGAAGTATTGTTGAGCCACTAAAAAACGTAACTTCGCTAAAACGTCTATAATCTAAAGGTATAAGAACATCATTGCCATCAAGATTGTATATTAAATCGCTGTCTATAAGGCATCCTGCTAACGAAGTATTATTGTATCCTTGTTCGTAGTAAGAATATCCGTAAACAGCATAGTCTCCAGTCTGCATACTACCTTGAGAAACAGCTGATGTAGTGGTTGTAGTTATTCTATAATCAACCCATACCACACCATTATCCGAAGAAGTGCCTGTATACCTTGTATCAATAAAATCCTTAACTAAGTCAGATATATCCCAATATACAGTATTAGGTATGTCTGTTACTGTAGAATTTATTGTATAACTTACTTCAGTAGGTCTGCTTGTTACTGCTGTACCCTCATACACCCATAATTCTATAGATGCAGATACTAGGTCTGTAGCTGTTGCTTTTATCCAATAAGGACTTCTAGCTAATATCTTACTCATTGCTTATATTTATTATTTTTCTTAACTCAGTTCTTAAATCTTCAGCGTAGGCTTCTGTTATCTCAACACCTATTTTATCTTCAATCTCCTTATACACCCTTTCAAATAGGTTACTACCTTTGTAACCAAACCTTTTTATTGTACCTCTCTCAGAAGTACTTCTCATTATAGCAAAAACAGCACTTTTGTAAGCACTATCCTTTAGTGTTGATGTTTTAGCAAACTTATAACCACTTTTTAGCTTCCTATAAGGTCTAATACCTTTGGCTTTTATCCAAGACTCTATACTTTTCTTCTTTTTCTCCCAACCTACATTACTATTGGATGGTAGAGTACCATCAACAACGTATTTAGCATATCCTACATTAGATGTTATTTCTATAGAGTTATCTTTTACCTTAGCATTAAATGAATTAGCAAACTTACCTGTAGCAACAGTCTTATCTAGTCTAGCTCCTCTCTGAAGCCTAACTTTAAACTCTTCAGCTATCTTATTTAACTCTGCTACAAGATTCTTCTTATCCATTAGCAGATGTTTATCTCGTTAGGCATCTGTATTTGTATAGAACCTTCCCATCCTGCTAACATATTCTCATATTTCTCCATAAAAGGAGTTGCATTTAAGTCATCATCCGTAATTAGCCTAACATCCCATAAATCTCCTCTTTTTAACTGCATAAATAGGTAGTTTAAGACGTTTAACTGCGTATTTAAGACATCTTGAGAGTTATCGTTACCATAGAAGTTATCTGTAGCCTTATCTTTACTTATATCAACTATATCCATACAAATAACGTTTAGTGTTACTGTAATTGTCCTAGAACTTAGAGTTGTTGTGTCAACAATTAAGTGTGTTAAGGGAAATATAGTTGTTTTTGCTAGGTCAACATCAGATAAGTTACCTGTAGTAACAGTATTACATTGTGGATGCTGTAGTAATTGAGCTTTTAAGCTGTCTAGTACGTTGTAAACTTGGTTTTGTGCCATTATCTATTCTTATTTTGTATATCTTTTACTAATCTAGCCTCTAATTTGGCTCTGTCTTGTACATATTCTAAGTACATCATACATTGGTGTAATGGAAGCTTTGAAACTTCGTCAAGTCTTCGTACATCGTCTTGTGCGAGGCATAAAAACGATTGATAATCTCCCCATTTTCTTCCAAAAGCTGCTTTCCTTCCTTGTTGGTCGTTAATTTCGCCTGTTCCATTAAAGAGTCCATTGTATATTTCGACAATTTTGTCCCTAAACGATAAAAAAAAACCTGCATTCCTAACGCTACATTAACTGGTGCATCTTTCATCACTTCTGAGAACTTATCACTACCCTCATAGTCAGCTATTCTGTAGTGATACTTGTTGCTTATGTCTTTTATTACAGGTCTGTAAAGAACTGCCATTAATTTATGCAAGTCTTTTACGTCTTTCATATAATTTTCAGCATCTTTAAATGCTCCGTATGATATTTTATCTAGAGATGGTTCAAAACCAAACTCCACAGTAACACCTTTTGCGTCAGTCATCTTAAATCTGTTTATAAATGGCTTATCTTCCTTGAAACAGTCATTTATGTGACTCAATATGTTGTCAAAAGTGTTAATTGGTATCTTAAAAGACTCCTTTAAGTCCAATCCACAGAATATTTCTAAAGTTTTCTTGTTGATAAACTCATAATCTTCTGCCTCCTTGTTATCTTCCCATAATTTAGCGTATTCTTGGTACTGCTGTACAGTTATGCCACTTAAATCGTTGGGAATACTAATATCAAGTTCTATTTTACTCATAATCTTATAACGCTTTTTATGTTTTTTGTCTTTTTATTAGGTTGATAAATAAAATAATACTATATTTGCTAACATCAAAGTCAAATTAATATTAATTATTAACAATTTAAACAATGGATTTAGTAAGATATGAAGTAAAAATAGGGTTTTTTAAGGGCTTATTACTAGGTTTAAGGCATTATCCCTTTGAAAACGAAGAAATATACGAAGAAGACATAGTTTTCTACTTTGGAATCATTCAATTAGTAATAACCAGAATATATCAAAAGAATTAGTATGAATACAAGAGAAAAATGGGCAGAAATGCAAGAAGATGGGCAATACAAGTATGTAGAGGAGGTTTTTAGCAATGCTGAAGCTAGAAAAAACATACCTGTGTTTAGTGGAGTACTAAAGTACTTCCCAAATGCTTTAAAAGAAGTAGCTAAGTGTAGTAAAGCTGGTAATGACCAACATCACCCAGATAAACCATTACATTGGGATATGGATAAGTCTAAAGATGAGTATGATGCTTTAACAAGACACCTTATAGACCATACTATAAATCCTATAGATGACGATGGTGTATTACACTTAACTAAAGTAGCTTGGAGAGCTTTAGCTGGATTAGAAAGATATTTAACTAACAAACATTAAAACAAATAGATATGCACAGAAAGAAACTAATACAGAAGTTGCAACAACTGACTGATAAACTACCAGTATCAGATAAAAGAAAAGAAGTGAAGCAAGACTTACTTGATTTAAAACTAAGTAAAACAGATTATCACTTTATAACACTAAAAGATAAATATAAAAATGAAGAATAAATCTACAACATTGCAAGGAGTAATAACATTCTTCTTAGTATCTTCTGTATTAGCATTAGTAATAATATTAACAGTAATAGCAGTAAATAAATAAATTATGAAAATAGAATACTGCTCTAGTGATTACTCCTATAATGAATGGGGTAATCTAGGACTTGATTGGAGTAATAGATACAAAGTTAAGTATTGTGTAGAGGCTTACTTATTTAGACAAAGTAACTACCTAAAAGGACTCAATAACAAGCACATAATGAAAAGCACTTTTGGATTAATGAGTTATAAATCGATAAAGGAAGATATTGAATTATGGTATAACAAATGTATTGGAGCATATAATCAAATCAAATATTAATTATAAATAAATTATGAGTACAAAAAAGAAACATACAACCAAAGAGAGGTTTAAGATTATAGAAAGTGCTATAACGTCAATATACGTTGCCACTAATAAACTTAACCGAAAAGTAGAAGAACTAGAAAAACAATTAGAAACCTTAATACCAAAAGAAAATGAATAACTTTGAATTAAAACCAACAGACAAAAAAGACCACTACAGATTCTTCATCAATGGAGTAGATGTAACAGGAGAACAAGAAAGAAGTACCTTTAGACATATCATACAAGTTCTAGATAATGGTATAACTACAGGATTATAATGACAGATAAGTATAAACTTAGATTAATGCACATCATAGGGTGCATAAAGAACAACTACATCTCCGAGATAGAAGGATACAATTCCATTCTTAAACTCATAAGAGACTCGGAGAATGATACAGAAACAATAACTATAGATGTATAAACAAAGTAATTATGGAAGACAAAAGAAAATATAACAAAGGAACAAAAGGAAACAAAGGAGGTAGACCAAAAGGAAGTCCATTAATGAAGGCTATCGATTTAAGTTGTGAGAAGTTTATTAAAGAACTATTAAGTAATGAAATGATTAAAAATAAAGCCATTAAAGAGCATATTAAAAAAGAAAACATAAAAGACTTTCTTTATTTAATAAAAGTTGGTAAAGATTATAAAATAGGTATTACGTCAAATATATCAAACAGATTTAAACAATATAGAAGTCATAGTGGTTATAATGCAGAGATTATTTACTTGACAAAAATAAGCAACCCTAATGAGTTGGAAAAACTATTAGTAAATAGATATAGTCACTTATGTACAAGAGGAGATTGGTTTACTTTTAAACAAGAAGATGTACTTGATTTAATAACATACTCATCAAATTTTATATACAATGAAAGAAGATGAAATAACAATAACTATAGATGTATAAGACAAGTTGGAGTACAGAACACCTTAAACAACTAAAAGACATAACTAACCATAAAGTAATATACGATGGCTATGAGTTTGTATGGATGTCTAAGTTAGATGATGAATGGAATAGACACTATGTAGCTAACTTTACTAACTATAACAAACCTATGTCTTGGATACACGTAAACGTCTATAAGTGGAATAAAGAATATAAGAATAGACATTCTAAGTATCTAGAAGATATGCGTAAAAGTCTGGAGGTAGATATTCGTATAAAGGAGATAAGTAGAATAGCTAATATAAAGACTAAACAAAAGATAAAAGAAATACTAAACCTAAAGCCAGATATAACCAATAAAGATATATCTGATATATTAGGAGTAACAATAAGAACAATAGAAAGACATAGAAAATGAAAGAATTTGAAGTAGTGCTTAATAAATTAATTAAGGCTGAATCAGAAATAGTTAGGTTAAAAAAAATAATAGAAAAAATAAACCCTAATCCAAAATTAAAAGAACAATACAACAATATTGAAGACATCGCAAGAAACAATAATTATTCTAATAAAGATAAGGTTATTATGATTCTCGATATTAACGAAAATATGTCAACCTCAAAAATATCTAAGATAACAAATATATCAAAAAGAAGCATACAAAGATACAGGAAATCAATAGGTAAAGTCTATAAGCACCCTTTAAAACCTAATGAATCTAAAATATTAGAATCCAAGACTTATTTAATGAAGAACAGCAGGAATGGTATGTATAAAATTGGTAAAAGCATTAATCCATCTCGCAGAGAAAAAACATTACAGAGTGAAGAGCCTATGATAAAAATAGTAAAAACTTGGAACTACGATATAGAAAAAACACTTCATAAAAAATACTCAAAACAAAGAGTTAGAGGAGAGTGGTTTAAGCTAAGCTATATACAGGTTAAATATATTTGTACTAATTATTAAAAAGTGTCGGTACTACCAAGCTTAGTAGCGACAACTTTTTTTTGACAAGTGTTGTAAACCAGTACTTTACAAAATACAAAATCAGCCCTATAGTAAACTACTTTTTTCTATTTTTTCAGATTTGAATATCCAGTTTTTATTGAAAAGATATTTGGTTGAAATCTAAACATTGGGCATCTTACTTCCACCATAACGCATTTTACGTCTATTTTAAGCTATCCTAATAAATTACTAGTATATTGGTATTATTTTAGTGTAAAAGTGTCTTAAATCGCTTAATTTGGCTTGTTTACCATACATTACCCTACTATATTTAATCCTCAATAACTTACAAAATTATTGCATAAAAAAAAGCTACTAAAAAAGTAGCTTAATTTATATCAATATGTTAGTGTTTTTATATCAAATTTCTATAGTTAATTTATTTATTTGAGGTTTAATAATTTCTACTAATTTAAACGTTTGATACTTTAAACGATAACGTGTTAAATCATTAGTTAAAATATATTCTTTAATTGTATTATTTTCTACATTAAATAGAATAAAAGCTTTTTTTGTATTGCTTAATTTTAGTAATAAGCTCAGGCTAATTTTATAGGTATTAATCATTTTTATTTATTTTTAATTATTAAAATATTTTTGTGTAGTTATCCAAATTATTGCTTGTAGTTCAAAACCATTTAAATTTAATTTACTGGCTTTTTTAATTGTAAGGCTTTTAATTTGCTGGTAAGCTGTTTTGCCTATTGAAGAGCTATTAATGCTTATATTGTCTTTAAAACAAGCTCTTAAATGCCAAATATCAATAGTTAAAAAATCATTGTTTAAATATGCTATATTATTGACAAAATTAAACGTCTTTAAGCTATTGTTTGTTATGTTAACGTTATTAGCTAAAATATTAAATGCTTTAAATTTGTTTGTATGGAATGTACAAACCTTAATATCTACAGGATGTAAAGCCAGTACAAACGCTTCGCAAACTTTGTCAGCATCTTTGAGGTTTTGTTTCCATTTGTTACGAGGTGATAAAGCACTAATTACTTGAGAAACCTTGTAAACATCTAAATTGTATTTTTTAGCTATGTTAGCAGCTTGTTTATTGGCGTTTTTATACCAGTTTAAACCAGCTTTAATATCTTGTTTTGTTGCTATATTAAAAAAAAAGTCTAAATTTTTACTAATTTTTTGTAGCTTATAATTACTTATTTTCTTCATTCTATTGCTTTTTTAATGCGTCTATACTATTGTGTAAATAATTAGCTGTAAATAATCTTTGATTTTTAACAAAATCGTTATTCATATAAAAATAATGCGATTGTCCTATTATTTCAGCGTTAATTAGCTCTTTTTCAAAATACCAATTTTGTGGCAATTGGTCCTTTTGTATATTACAAACTATTGACTCTTCAGTAATGGAATAGCCTAAGTTATAATTTAGATGTATATAATCGTGCCAAGCTCGAAAATAATGGTTTATTTTTTCATTCCCAAAAATAGTATTTTCACTTGCTCCAGTCCAAATGTGTATCTTACCCGTTTTTCTATATATTTTTTTGTGATTTTCAAAAGTAGATTGAATGTCTTTTTCGTCAAAATTATCAACCTCAGTAAATACAAATATATGTTTGTGATTTTCAAACCAAGTTTTTATAAAGTCATTTAATTGTCTGGAGAATGGGGTATTTTTACCTTCTTTTGATGCTAAAAATAAATATTTGCTTTTCATGGTTTTATTGTATTTTAAATGTTACTAATTTGTTTAGGTTACTATTATAATACTTTTTTAATCGTATTATAATTAATTTATTTAATTCTATTCTGTTTTTGTGCCACTCGTTTTGCTTTAAACTTTGTCTTAAATTATAGTTTTGCAGCTCGTTTATTAGCTCTAAAATTCTGGTTAACTTTTCAAATATTTTTATTTTGTCTTTATACATTGTTTAAAGTTTTAATTGTTAATAGCGTAAGCTGCACCGCTTGCAAGCTCTTTTAAGATTTGATTTGCTTTTTTTAATACTTGTTTAATTGTTTGCATTTTATTTGGTTTTTAGTTATTACTTGTTTAAAATATAGTTAATTAATGTTTCTTTATTGTCACTACTTAAAGACGTGTACAAATACATAAAAGCTGTTTGACTGTTGCCAAATCTATTACAGTAGTTAGAAAATTTATTTCTAAGATGCTGAGCGAGATATTCATCAAAAATATTTTCAATAAATTTATGCTCGTAATTAAACGAATACATTATTACTTTGTCTACAGCGTTAAAATTTGTTTTGTTTTGCATTTTATAAGATTTTTAATAATTAATAATACTTAAACCTACAAAAAAACATTGGTTTTTGTACTTTTTTGGCAAAAATAAAGTGTTAAAGTTTGAATTTTTATCATATTACTAAAAAACAAGAAATTTTATTAATTATAATATAATGAAAAGCACCAAAAACTAAGAATAATTCATTGCGAATACTTCAAAAAACCTGTTAAAATGTGTTAACGTTTTGCGAATAATGTAATTTAGCTGTTTTTAAGTCAATTTTATAGCTAAAAAAACCCACTTTTTTACAAAAATCAATCAAAAACAAGCGTAATTTTGTCACTTTTTTATGACTTTGTGTCACTTTTGCTTAAAAATGTTAACGTTTTGCGAATAATGTAATAAAACAAAAAAAGTACAAAACACAACAAAACCAGCTTTTAAAATGTAATAAAGGTATTTTCTAAAATATAGCTTTGTAATATAAAAGTTAAACAAATGTACAGGCACGCAACTACAAAAAATATTTCAATTAACCAAACAAAAAAAGTTAAATTATTTTTTAGCCAAAAGACAAGAAATTTACAGCCCCACCCCCATTATATTAAACATAGTACCCCCATCATATTAAACATACCCCATCATATTAAACATAAACTTAAATAATTATAACAATGGTAACAGAAATTTTATTAAAAGAATACAACAATTTGGAATTTGTTTTTGGTAAAGAATATATCTCTATGATGTTTAGAGATTTCAATTCTTACTGTGAAGTTAGAGAGGATAGTACATTTCACGAGATTAGAGAAGAACTAATCAATTTAGAATATTAATTTAATTACCCATCATATTAAACATAAACAAAATGAAACAAACTATTTACTACAAAGCATCTGGTTACGACAGAACTATTTATAATTTTTTTATAATAGATAGGGAAACAAAAGCATTTGTATTTTTAAAAAGGCTAACTAAGATAGATAAAGACCCTGGTGTTGTTCCTGGAGAACTTGAAAATAACTCTGATACAATTAGGTTAAGTAAGAAGAAGTTTAATGTGTACTTCAGCGAATGGAACAACCAACCATTAGTTGAAAATCATAACTACACATACACAGGACCTTAGTACCCCCATCATATTAAACATACCCCATCATATTAAACATAGTGAGTTACCCCTTCATAACAAAGACGGAATAAAAATAAAAAAGGAGCAACAAAATTAATTGTTACCCCTTCATAATAAACGCACCCCTTTATATTAAACGCTCTATCTTATTGTGTAAATTCCTTTGTTCTTACTTGTAGCTAATCTCATCAAAGCATATCTTATAGCATCACAGAAGTGATTAAACTTATCGATTGGTCTTACACCTTTCTCGTGCCATACATAGTTGTTAAACTCCTTTATAACACCTTTACTTCTTGGGTCTACTATTATCTCATAGTCCTGCATAAGTGCTATACCAGATAATATACTACCACTTTTCTTTACAGCAGGTTGTATGTTCAATCCTTTCTTCTTTAGCTCCTTTATAAGTCTAGGTTCAGAAGAATCACAAACTATCAAATCTAAGCCACATTCAGCTCTATTCATATTTGCTATATCTGACGTAGAAAGCCCTGTTTTACCATAAATCTCCTTTACATAGACTCTATTGTTAAAATCATCTACAGATATCTTTACAAGCGTTGTGGGGTCTTCAGAGAACCCAAAATCCTGCCCATAAATGGTCTTTTCCGTCTGTATGTAGTCTCCAACTTTCCAATTTCTTATAATTGTTCCTTCTGCTTTTGCTAACCATCCTCCTAATATCTGATGCTGGTATTTATCTGGTCTTCTAGCCTTCATATCTAGTATTCTAGCCATAAAGGAATCCGATAGGTTATCTTTATTATCTTTATAGGTTGTATGGATGTAAGTTGTGTCTCCTTTAGTTCCATTGTAACCATCATCAACAATATTACCTAAAAAGAACCTTTGGTATATCCAATGCTCTTTTGTAGTTGGGTTTAGTATTAAAATAACCCTGTTTTGCTTGTTTAGAGACCTTATAGAGAAGTCTATCTTGTCAAATGTACCTTCATCATCAAGTTCCTCTGCTTCATCCACTACAAACGTTGTAATTCCGTTTAAAGACTTAAGTGCTGCTGTCTGGTTACCACTAGATGTCCTTATACCCTTAAATATAATGGAAGAACCTGTTTGCAAGTTGGTTATCTCATCCTTAGTTATCCTAAAGTGAGAATTTACTCCCATCATATCAATTTTTTCTACAAATTCTGGTATAATAGACGTATGTGCAGATGACATTGTATAACGAGTAAACAGTATCTTGTGTCCACTTTCGTATGTAAGGTTTAGTAGGAATACGTTTATACCAAAAGACTTACCACTACCCCTACCTCCAGTAATAACATTGTATCTTGTCTTACTTTGGAATAAAGGTATGTACTTGTCGTGTAAATTTATGCTATTCTTCATCTTCTGGTGTTACATCTATAATATCTTCTTGTGCAGGAGGTTGGTGTCCATAGAAATTTATAACAGGTGTTGCTGATTTCTGTGTAGCATTACCAAAACCATCTTTAGGTTTACCGTAAACATACTCTAGTAATAGTTTTCTATCGTTATGGTTTTTCTTAGCCTCTTCTGCTAGACTCATCCAGAAGTCTTGTTCAGAACCAAATACCTTTTTAATGGCTTTGACTCCGAACTCCTTCATCCTTTCTCTCTTAGCTTTGTTTATAGCTGCTGTAGTAGGCTTAACAACATCTAACTGACCTTTCTTCCTTTTGTTATACTTCCTACCATCAGTAGGTTTAATCTCATTTGATTTAGCCATAAGTTTAATCTTAATACTATAACGATATATTTAGGTTTTTGTTTACAACTAAGCACAAAGCACATTAAAACGTGCCTTGTACAACTGTTGTATTACCAGTGCATACCTTCCATTGATGTACTACTTTCTATTATCTGACATTTGTCTTTACTTTTCCAAGACCAAGACTTTATTCTAAGAGTCATCATTTCATACATTTCTTCTATTCTGTCTTGTGGAATAACATCTGCTAATTCGTGTATCTTGTTTCTTTCTCCTGTCTCAAGCTTTTTAGTTATCCTTTCATTTATTATCCTAATTCTCTCAGATTTTTTGTTCTCTATTCTTTCTCTCTCTTTCTTCTTATCATCAAAGAATAAATCATAAACATTCCTAAACTTTACATAGCTCTCATAATAAACATCTATCTTTTTTAATGCGTGAAATATAGAAGACCTATTTCTTTTTACACCTATGTCTTGAAACCAATCTGAAATCATCCTATCGTTCATCCCATTTATATCAACCATAATTTTATAAAGCAAAGCTCTAAAATAAGCTTCATCTTGATGTCTTGATGTTGATGTTAAATCTATTTTTGTTATTTCTACAAATTTGTCAGCAAGTTGTTTAGCTGCTTCTACATTGTATGTTCTAGTTTTTCCCATTGTTATCTCTGTTTTGTATTTTTTCGTATTCTTTCCATATCTTAACATAAGCCTCTGTAAGCGACAATATATCTGGATATGTATGTTTTTTGTGTCCTAGTTCTATTGATACTCTCCAACCACCTTCAAATGCCTCTGGATATATTACATACCCTTTTTTAAAGCAATGACTTTGAGCATCGTTATTTGTTTTATAATAATTAAATGAAGTCTTCTTCTTCTTCGCCATAGTAATAATCATCTTCTGCATTGCTTTTATAATTCAATGCTCTAAGTAAACCATCACATTCTTCATAAGACTCATCTTCTTCTGCTTGTTCTATCCATAGCCTTATATCCTTTTTAGTGTAACCTAAAAATAATAAGTCAAGCCCTAGTTCATAGAAGTGGTCAGATACATCCTTGTTAAATGGCATACTACAATTCTCCGTAAAAAGTATATTGTTCTAAATCGTAGTCACTCATAATATAATTCTTATAAGCATCTGTAGCCTCCTGTAGCTTTTGTAATCCACTATTTATAAATCCTGCTGTAATAGTATAGACTCCAACATCTAAGGTTCTCTTATCTACTACTAGGAATATAAAATCATCTGCGCTAAACAAGTCTAGATACAAAGCTGCCTGTAAGTCATAACTGTATTTCTTAGCTGAGTATTCAAAGTCTTGTATGTTAGCTGTAGTTTTTAAGTCTATGATAGTTGCTCCTTTTTTTGCATCTGCCTTACCTCTAAATGGTAATCCCATAAACTCTCCTATCGCAGGTATTTCAAACTCACACCCACTTAGTAGAGAAGCAGCTTCTTCATTAGCCAACACAGATTTAGCTATCTTCTGTGCCTTGTTAAGCTCTAAGTTAGTATAAACTAAATCCTTACCTAATTCTTCAGCAGCTAACTTAAAGTTTTTACTAGCCTTAGTCCCATCTACAAATGTAAACTCATCAAGTCTATGTGGCTCTAGTACACATAAGTGTGTTAGTCTACCGTCTCTAAGTGCTTGACTATCTGGCGAACCTTCAGTAAGTGATGTTGCGTATGCTTTAGGAGACTCTATTAATTTCTTACAGGAAGAAGATGATAATGCGTGTTGTCCTAAGTAGCCATAGTAAAAAGAATCATCATACATCTTAGGTATGATTTCGGAAACCTTGAATTCATCTCCGTTTAGCAGTTTTATATTTTTCATAATGTTTGTATTTAAATGAACTGCAATATAGTAATATTATTTGTTATATCAAATAAATTTAATCTTTTTTACAATTAGATGTTCTAGTGAGTTTAGTGGAGGTGTCCACCCTTTAGCATTATTATCTCCTCCAAAACTATTACCTTTAACTTTAATGTCACTGTTTCTTAGATGGTTAAGTAAGTCTAGTCTTTTAAATACATAGGCAGTCTCTACACCTTCTAAGCTTTTAAGGATATAAACATAGTATGTTGCTTTGGATGCAATGATGCCACTATCTTCTCCCTTCTTTGTATTTAAAAACTCTATGTATAGGTTGACAGGTCTTGAATATCTATCAGCATAGTAATAACCTTTAGCATCGTACTTAACCTCATAAGTAACTTCATTTCCTTTGTATTTGGCTTTTATATCCCAATCGTAGAATCTTTTGTTTGGTGCTTTCTCTATCTCTGTGTGTGTCTTAGACAATTCATTAAGCCACAAACTCTCTCCTATGTTACCTTTTAAAAAACTCATATCTATTTGTATGTTGTGTAAACCGACATCAAAGGTTTCAACACCTTGCTCTTAAAAGCACAAGATATACATCCTGTTATCCTTATCTTAAATATTCTGTTAGCTATTGCAAACAATTCTTTTTGAGCAAACCTGTCGTATATCCTTGTATCATTATCAAAGTACTTAGATAGTATTTTATATTCTTCTTCAGTTAAGCACTCAACAGTTCTGTATCTAAAAAGTTCATTTAGTTTTTCCTGTCTCTCATCACATCCACAATCTTCTCCAGCAACAAACTTAACAACATCCTTAATACCTGTTGCTTCTGTTATCTTAGCTACAGTGTCTCCAAGACCTTTAGATTTCTTGGCATTCTCTTTTTCAAACTTAGCTTTCCACTCCTTGTAAGCTTTAGTCCTTTTGTCTCCTTTAAATTCTTCCATAGTTATAATAATTTGTCGTAGTCTCCATTAAAGTAATCTTGAGCATCTTCATCAAACTTTTCTCTTAGTCTTCTCTTGCAATTCTTGGATGTATTGTATAGTGAGGTTAGGCTTATGCCTTTGTACTGATTACCATCCTCATCTATAAACTTACTTTCCTTCTCCAAACCTCTTAGAGATATATCTGTCTTGTAGTAAATGTCCGTAAACATTATATCGTACCTATGCCATTGTTTTATTTCCTTGTCGATACTATCCATTAAGTTTTGGAAGGCATAATTTTCTTTAATGTCAAAAGCATCTAAAACTTGGTAAGAGTAAACAACCTCATCATACTCAACGAGAGGCTGCTTACCTTTTACCCTCTTATAATCAATACAAACACTAAACAAAGTACTGTAGAAGTAACCGAATCGTATTCCGTTATCTTCGTTTAAAATCTTATTAACGTCTTTTAAAGACCTGTGTATTTTTAAATATGCTTCTTGCACTAAATCCTCAGCAAACATATTAGAGCCTACAAACTTAACAGCCAATCCAACCCACTTTTTGTGGCTCTTGTAAAGCTCTGCTAATAACTCATTCTTAGTCATACATAAATATATGACAAAATGAAAATATAATAATTAAAAGTTATTAACAATTACAACTTCTATCCTACCATTGCCTTTGTCGTATTCTGTAGGTAGTAATGTCTCTGTTTTAACAAAGTCATCATTATCATCTTCCCAGCAACCATAGTGTGTTATGGCATCCAATAGAAATTTAGATACAACAGCTATTGCATTCATTTTATCTCTTCTTCTTTTGTCTGGACTAAATAATTGATAAGTTATATTAACAGGTGTGTCTATCTTAATCCCTTCTAGCTGGTCTCTCATAACCTCAAAGAATACTTTTTTAGCATCACCTTTAACAATATAATGTAAGTGAATAAACTTATTCATATTAAGCCAAACGTTTAAATTCTTCTTTGTCTTTCTAGGTACTACTACATACATAGGAACTATAAGTTTTAACCCTGACATTATATTATATTGTCTAAATATGATGTATCTACTACTTCTGGTAAACCTGCCTCATTAACCTTAAAGCTAAAGTCATCAAAAGAAAAGCTTCTACTTCTTTTACAGCTAACAGTAACCCATCCTTTATTCTGTGTGTTCTTCTCTAGTTGTATCTGTGTCTCCGTCTTTTTCTCAAGGAATGAACCTAAGTGTCCTGTAGGTTTAGTTGACCCAAAATTACTATGTATAACCGTAATAATGTGACAATTATGCTCTGCTGTCCATTTCATAATCCTTTGAACTATCTCAGAAGATTCTGTAATATTATTTACATCAGAAACTAAATCAGCAATTCCGTCAATAACAACTAATCCAATATTCTTAGACTGTAACTTGTCAGTCAATATGTATTCTATAAAATCTATCCTTTCTGTATAAGACATCTTTCTTAAAGCGTAAGTGTGATAGTCATCATCAATCTCTCCTGCATTCATATCTACAGGTCTTCTAAACACCTTTTGTGCGTGATACCTTCCTTGCTCCGTATCGAAGTGTATAACCCTTCTCTTGTCTCTTAATCCTTTTATGTGTCCACTAAACTTATTGCTACCTTTTAAATATGTGCTTACCAATAAACTTACAAAGTAGGTCTTCATACTTTTAGGAGGTGCTTGTATAAAGCTAAAGTTTCCATAAGTGGCTAAAGGTATTGTATAAGTTTTGTTACCTTTAAGCGTAGTTAAGTTAGCTTCTCCACAAGATATGGCTATTGGAGGTTCTTTTATCTCTTCAGATATGTCTACATAAGCATCTTCCTCCAGGAGCTTCATAAACATTCTTTGTTCTTCTTTTTCTTCTATACTCATATTGATTTGTTTATTTATCTGTTTGATGCATCTAGACAACTAAAGCAACAGTATAGCTTACCAAGCTGTATCTCTACACCACATTCCATACATTCACTATTGTCTTCTAAAGACTCGTAGTAGTTGTTTAATTCTTCGTCAAATACTTCCATAATGTTGTAATAAAAAAGGGAGGCTTTTACACCTCCCCAATAAATTAAAATGGCAAATCGTTTGAAACGGTTGTTTGTCTTGATTTAACATTGTTCTCCTTTGATTGGAAAACTGCTTTAGTACAATTTCCATCTGTCCATACCACTTGACCATTACCTAAATAGTCCTTAGCTTTCTTAGCTTCTCTCTCTTCTTTAGTTTGAGAATCAAATACTGAAACGTTCTGACCATACTGATTTGTATCGTCATTTACCGATAAGGTAAAGTTGTAAAAGTTTCCTGTTTTACCTTTTACGATTTTTTGTTTAGGCAACTTGTCTAAGTTGATACTAACATTAATTAATGCACTCATATTATAATTGTTTAAATTTGTGTCTAAAAGAATCCGTAGACACATCGGATATTTATTTTAATAAAGCCTCTGCTACTTTCTTACTAATCTTATACTTGGTTCTAAGGGTATCTATATCTCCACCTTCCTTTAACCATTTCTGTGCTTTAGGAAACTCTGGTGTACCTTCGTTTAACCATTTAGTCGGTTCTTCTGACTTAGCACCTTTACCGTGTGTATTTGTAGCATCAGCATCTTTAGTGTCGTCTATTAAAAACATTCCATTTAAGGCATATTTCCGAGCATAACTGCTAGAGCTACCAAATGACTGAGCTATGTCCATACCTTTTCTGTTAGGGTCTATACCTGCCTGTGCCTGTACACTAACCTTTGCATCCATATCTCCTAATGTAACTGTTGCTTCTGCAAACAATACTCCTCCTAATTCTTTTATCTCATCAGAGATAGTTAAAGCTAAAGCATACTTGCTTAGCAGTGGCTTAACTGCCTCTAGTATGTCTTCACAACTTCTGTAGTTGTACTTACCAAAATTATTCCTTTGGTTCTTTGGTGCTTTCAATTCTTTTTGAATTGCGATTAACTTGTCGTTAAAATCTAAATCTTTTTTACTCATCTTTATTATTGTTTAATTTACTAATTTCTAAATACTTTCTAATCCAATACCTTAACTCTGACTTAGTCTTTTTAATAACTACTATTAAATGTACTACTGATGCAATAAGTAAGATTAAGGTAAGTAATATCAACATCATAACGACCTTAATATTATTTCTTTATAACCCTCTGGAAGCTCATCAGTTTCACAGAGTTCTATAACTAATTCTTTAAGTTGGTCTTTCTCTATTGTTAACCTACCTACTAAAGCCTCTAAAGCTTTAATTCTTTCGTTTTGATACTGTATTGTTTCTTTCATTATAATTATTTTATGGTGCAATCTACAATTAATATTTTAATCTACCAAATTTATTTTTATATTCCTTTTATTAATATGTAAATAATCCTTTTCTTCTCTAACTTTAAACTCAACACAAACCCTAGTTAAGTTAGTATCTTCCTTTAACATATCCCACATCATGTCATCTATAGCCACCCAACCTACTTTTGGTTCTCTGCTAATAGCTGAGTCTAATCTTTCTAACTCTCTATCCACATCTCTTAGGTAATTGCTTACATTTTTGTTATCTGTAAATTCTAGTAACAAATCTATTGTCCTGTTTCTTATCTGTTCTATTGACTTTGAATAATCCATATTTATCTTGAACGTTTATATTCTTTACTATCTACCCATCCAGTTATTGGATTTACATTTTCCTCCCAAAACTTGTAGTCTCCATAAGTAAAATAGTTTGTTCTTTCTCTTTCTTCTTGAAATAATTCTTTAGTCTTTTTCATTTCTTAAATCTATTAGTATTAAATTTCTTTTCATTGTATCTGGAATTTTTCTTAGATACCTGTTGTAGTACCAATATTCTGCGTCTTCTTTGTTTGTGTAGAAGCAAGAATAATCGTGTAAGTTACCATCATTATCTGACGCTCTGTATATCCAATTCTTTACTTCGTTAAATCTTCTTAATGTAATCATACGCAAATCTAGTAAATATAATTTAGACTACCAAAAAATAATTAATATATTTTACCAAATAGCAAAGTAAGAAGGTTGTAAGCTATCTGTATCAAAGTATAAGGTATCTTCGCTAACAGCTATTCTTTCTATGCCACACTCTATAAGTCCTTTAATAAGTCTCATTCTTTTCTTTGTAGATAAGACTCTAATCCTTATCCCTAAACCAACCCTATGTGCATTCTTAGATGGCAGGAACATTTTATCAGCTACAGGTTTTGAAGTGTATCCTAGTATAATATCTGGTCTTATTCTGTACATCTTACAAACAACGTCTAAAATGTACACAGGCTCTCTTTCCATAAATAAATAACCAGAACCTTCAGAATCTGGAGAATCAAACATAGACCATCTTAAATGTGTTAAACCTTCTGTATCTTTCTCATTATCCATAAGTTACGCTTTATCTATATCAAATATATCATAAATAAATGACATAATTGTTAATTTATGTTAACAGGTAGGTATTGACTTTCTAATTTTTTTAGTATAACTTCGTCTTCATAAAATGAAATACTTCTCCTTTTAACCATATCTTATCGTAGCCTCCCAAAAGGCGAAGATAAAGATATTATCTTTAAGTATTAAGATTTAAGTATGTAAAGAAAACATTATAGTTATACCAATACAGGATAACTATGTTCTAATTTTAGGGAATAAATATTTGTAGATGAATATCTTGTTTTTATTTTTGTAGGTTTGTTTAAAATTTAACTATTATGAGTAAAAAATGTATATCGTGTAATGTAATTAAAAATATTACTGACTTCCATAAATACAAAAGAAGTAGTGATGGTGTTAGGGCAAGATGCAAGAATTGTAGAAAGGAATATTATATTTTAAACGCTGATAAAGAAAGAGCGAGAGTTAAGAAATATTATTCTGAAAATTCGGACAAAGTTAAAAAATATCAAAAAGAGTATGGAAGAAATAATAGGGATTTAATTAATGCCAGAGAAAGAAAGTATAAGAAGAACAAAAGACATACTAACGAGGTTTTTTTAATAAGTGAAAATATATCTTGTTTAATAAGAAACACCTTAAAGCTTTATAACCATAAGAAAAAATCAAAAACAAGAGATATATTAGGTATTGATGCTAATGAATTTAAAGACTACCTAAACAACAATCCTTATGGGTTTACGTACAATGATAAAGAAATAGATTTAGACCATATAGTGCCAATAAGCAAAGCTAAATCGCAAGATGACGCAATAGCTCTAAATCATTACACAAACTTTCAACTACTTCCTAAAGAGTATAATAGGAATATTAAAAAAGATAATGAATTTGATAGAGAACATTTTGAGCAGTGGCTAAGTAAAGCTAATTGTATTTAGTTTATTTTTTACTTCTTTCTAATCTTAGCAACCTTTTCAACTGCCCTAGCACCATAATATCCACTATATGCTAGTAACAACAAAGAAGATAATAAATCTATCCACTCAGAAGCTATTTTAAATCCTTCTAAGGCACTATCTAGTATAATGTAGATAAATAGTGTTAATGTAAGAAAAGCTAGGCTTAAAGGTCTTATATTCTTACTTAGCCAACTATCAGAGGTCATATCAGATTGCCAACGTTTAGTCACTTCCTGCATCTCTATAACGTCTTGCTCTAGTTCTTTAACTAACATTTCTTTTTCTGCTTCTGTTAGTTCTTTACTGCTACCAATAGCATTTAATATATCAGAAACTTTACCACCAGTAACTGCATCAAATATAGGAGATACTTTTTTACCAGTCTTTACAAGACTTCTTAATAGATTACCAAAAAAAGTACCTTTGCCATTGTTTTTTAGTTTTTTGTTTTCCATATTAGTATGTCCAAATTACTTGTTGAGATTTGTCTTTATCGTCATCAACGTGAATAAATGTGTCTGCAATACCTATACGATTAAAACCAACTTGTATAAGTGCATTTAAAACTTTGTATCTAGTTCTACTATCAGTTGCTTTTATATCTACTGCTAAACCTTTAATATGACTTGAGGTAGGGTTTTTTATAGACTCTGGATGTTCTGGACTTCTGTAAGCAGAATTAATTACAAATGGTACTTTAGCAAACTCCCTAGCTTTGTCTAGCTTAGCAAGGAAGTCTATATCCATTTTATATTCTACTTCTTTAAAGTATTTTGTCATCGTTTTTTTTACCTAGATTGTAAATTTTCATAACTGTATAAACAATTGATGCTAAAAGTAAAGTTAATTTTAGCCATTGTTCTATATCAGAAAAACTAACCATAAAGGTTATAAAGTTTAAAGCACCTAATTTTATATCTTGCATATCCATCTGTTAATTTTTAGGCACTTCTGCGTTTCTTGGATATCCATAAAATTGATGTGCTGCATTGTCAGCAGGATAAACTTCATTACTTCCAAAGTCTAATTCATCTGTACTTATAACATCATAAGCCCAACCATCATAATATACAGGATGCTCAGGGTCTGTTGTCTTAGCAGGGTCTATTACCTTTCCAATATTTACAACACCTTTTGTTCCGTTAATGTATTGCATTGACGTAACACCTTCTATTGTTATTTCTTCCCAAACGTTGTTATCTATTAAGACTTGTTTGCCTTGTTGTTCTGTATCAAAAACTAATTTGTATATGTGCATTTTATATTGTTGTTAAAGATTGTAATTCTGCATCTGTTAATGCTTCTTTGTAGACTGCTAGTGCTTTTGCTTTTCCGTAGAAAGGATTTGCTCCATTAGTGTCAAAGCTTAAATTATTTAAATTTGACAAAGATATTGGAGATGTTGATGTAAAAATTTTACTACCATCAACCCAAAAAGTAATGTCATTATTTTTATACTTTAA
>Ga0213868_10000551_pt1 | contig 35262 bp, 19 predicted proteins | sample PICome_9_FD_160087 | JGI IMG/M metagenome (GOLD analysis project Ga0213868, IMG submission 160087) | Coastal seawater microbial communities near Pivers Island, North Carolina, United States - PICO127 | ecosystem: Environmental > Aquatic > Marine > Coastal | place: USA: North Carolina...
GTTTGCGTGAATGGTAACTCAGCCAACAATACCCCATCCCGATACAAACGATACGAGGCGACTCCAAGGTCATCACTTGATGCCCCCCAGCTGACATGACCACGCGTGCTCGCCAACCAATCCACGGCTAGATTCGGAGGGATTGTCGGCGCACCTTCATCACCGTCCAAAACCAACACCCAACGAATCGCATCAGCGATTGCAGTCCTATCCGCCGTCGTTCGCTCGACAGATACGCTTCCAGATTCTCCCGCCGCAAACTCATACGATCCTAGCGTGTACCACGTGCCAGGTGCCGTATTCTGATCGAAGCTCATCATCGTTGTCCCTCCCGTTCCACTGATCGTGTAGCGCGCTGCTGGATCCAAGGCCGACCCGCCTCCTGACACCCAAACTTGCAACTCATAGATTCCTTCCACTGGCAAATTCGGCGTGTAGATCCCCACTTGTCCCAAACTCAGCTTAAACGAGTCTACTCCATAACCGTCCGCATGGCCGCTGATTCCAGAGTGCGATCCTGACCAACCGCTGTCTCGATTGTCCACCGTCACATTCACGCCCGTCAACGGCATCGTCATGTTCACCAGCTCACTCTGGTCACTTGATTGCCCACTGTAATCTATCGCTTCTATCGAATAGCCAAAGGTCACTCCCGCCACAAGACTGTCATTATCCGTATACTCCGTTTGCGTGAATGGTAACTCAGCCAACAATACCCCATCCCGATACAAACGATACGAGGCGACTCCAAGGTCATCACTTGATGCCCCCCAGCTGACATGACCACGCGTGCTCGCCAACCAATCCACGGTGAGATTCGAAGGCACCGTCGGCACACCTTCATCACCATCTACGACCAACACCCACCGAATCGCATCCGCGACTGCGGTCTGATCCAGCGTCGTCCGCTCGACGGACACGCTCCCCGATCCGCCGGCGGCAAACTCATACGATCCTAGCGTGTACCACTCACCCGGTTCTGTATTCTGATCAAAGCTTTCAATCGTTGTTCCTCCCGTTTCGTGAATCGTGTACCGCGCTGCAGGATCTAAGCTTGAACCACCTCCCGAGACCCAAACCTGAACCTCATAGATCCCCGGCGTGGGTAGACTCGGGGTGTAGGTCGCTACTTGCCCCACAGTCAACAAGAATGAGTCCAAGTTATAAACATCTATGTGCCCACTCAATCCGGAATGCGATCCTGACCAACCGCTGTCTCGATTATCGACGACCACACTCACACTCGTCAATGGCATCGTCACATTCATCACCCCGGTCTGACCACTTGATTGCCCGCTATAGTCTATCGCTTCCACTGAGTATCCATACGTCACTCCCGGCACCAGACTGTCATTATCCGTATACTCCGTCTGCGTAAACGGCAACTCCGCCAACAACACACCATTCCGATACAGCCGATACCAGGCTACCCCAAGATCATCATTAGAGCTCGCCCAATCAATGAGAGTCCTCGTGCTTGCGAGCCAGTTCACCGTGACATTCGGAGGCGCAGACGGTAGACTTTTATCGCCTTCTAGGACGAGCGTCCATTTGACCGCATCAGCAATAGCAGACCGGGTCGCCGTTGTTCTTTCCAAAGAGACGGAGCCTTCTCCTCCTGCTCCCATGGCGTGCATTCCCAGATAAAGCCACTGACCGGGAGCCGTATTCTGATCGACGATTAGTTCTTGTTCTCCCGAGATTGTTGCAATGGTATAGCGTGCGTCATCTTCGACAGTCTCCAACATGCCCACGCCATCTGCAGAAACCCACGTATAGACGTCATAGTAGCCTGCAACAGGAAGATCTGGCTCCCATGTGGCTTTCTGACCAATACTCAAACGAAATGAATTCGATCCATAGACATCGGTATGTCCAGTCGTTCCCGAGTGACTGGGAATCGCCCTAAAGCCTATGTCAGAATTATCGACCACATACTCAGGCCCAAGTGCAGGGGGCGCTTCGACAACAGGAGCACTTTCGGCACTGCGATTTCCCTGGAAATCAATCGCTTCAATCGTATAAGAATAACTTGTACCTGGATCTACCGATTGATCTACCCACTCCGTTTTCCTGACAGTCGCAAAAATGACCCCATCTCGCCTCACCACATAGTCAAGCCCGCCATAGTTGTCTTGCGAGGATGTCCAATTAAGCCGAATACTCGAGGACGTTAACCACTGAGCCGAAATGCCATTCGGCACCGTGGGCGCCGTATTGTCTTCCAGGATTCCGCGGAGGATCGCACTGGTGTTGTCGTCAAACTGCGCTATCACCGCGAGGTGCCCCCCCAATCCCAACGCCGAAACATCAAAAGACTCTACAATTCTGATGTCTTCGGCACCGAGACTCACAGGCATGCCTTCCTCAATCACCCGGTGTAATTGCCCAGCAGCATCGCCTATCCAATAGCCATAGCGCCTAGCCCTATCTCCGGTAGCACCTCCATTCTCGACAAGCGCGGTGAATCCAATCTGACCAGCATCATTCATACTAGGCTCGCCAAACGATACATATTCTACGTCAACCATCGAGCCCGGTGCGGTGTCTCCCGTCTTTGCAATCAATGCCGTCCCTGACGCTCGATGGGCCCATAGACCTTGGTCAGTCGCTTCGGCACCAACGTAACCTGTGAACACGATCTTCCCACCAGCGTCAATCTTGGCGTCAAGGAGCGAACTGATCATATTTCCTACCACAAACCCAGGTGCAGCATTTCCATCTCGAATGATCAATTCTGGTGATGAGCCACCAGCAGCCAGCCAAAGCCCTTCACCAGAAGCGGCTCCTGAAACGGCATCGCTCAGCGACCCCCAGAATACAACGTCTCCAATATCATTAACATCAGGCACACCGAAAGTGCCATAGAGTGATCCTGAAATACCAGCCGCAGCAGTGGCCCCCTTTGCGACAAGACTGAGATTCGTCGTTGGGCTGGGACCGCCTTGAAAGGCATGATACCAGATAGAATCGTCAGCATCTGCAGACTGGCCCACAAGCACAGCCCCCGAAGCCGAAATCGCCGTGATTGCTAGATCAAAGAAGTCAGGCAACGCCGTCGATCCATAGTTAGTCGCTGTCGAATAAATAAAATCAGGCAACGTATTTGCTTTCGGCGCCTTCCACACATCGAGCGGGGGCGTGAATTCCCAATAACCAGATTCGCCAGCTAACTGCCCATCTCTCAAGGTTGCCGCCATGACCACCAATCCTAGCGGAGATATATCAGGATCTCGCATGACATCCAGCTGGGAAATATTCCCTTCAGGATCAATAGCGGTTTGTTCCGCGCCATTAAGGTAAGCGTTGGCAGGAGCCTCACCTTTGGCACCAAGCCAATGAGGGCTACCCTCTCCCGCGATCCAAACACCATCGCGAATAATCCCGGCGTTGTCGATCTTTGCTCGGAAGGCCACCCGCCCATCCTCATCCATCACCGGTCTATAGATTTCAGAATGATTTGCCATCAAGCGAAGGGAGTTTTGAAAGTAGGGGGTGGTCCGATCGCCCTTTCTCGCCACCATGGACCAATCACCAAGACGGAACTTCCGCCAAATTCCAGAATTCGTTGTCGCGTCCGTTCCTGCCACGCCCTCTTTTAGTTTAGCCAGAACTGCAAAGTCGCCGTGATCGTTCAAGAAAACGGACTCGAATGATTCAAACTCCGCGCCACCAGCAGTCGGCGCTAGATCATCGGACAGCGCTTCGACATAAAGTTGCACCTGGCCAAGCGCATGGCAAGCGATGGTCATGCACATAATCATGATCAGCCACGCGCAAGATGCTCTAGTCTGACTAAAGATCATGTCGAAATAAACGGAAGTGTCGCAAAGCCGCCACTCGTCGGCGCTGTCGGAAGCACCGTTGATATGGCCGCCTCCGGCACGCCAAGCCACTCCTGCAACACAGTGCGATACACTCGACGAAAGTCGACGTTGAATGCCAATGAATGGTTTTTGATTCGGTTAGTCTCCGCTAAACTTGGCATTTGTCCATAGAAGCCTGCCTGAACATGTCCCCCAGTCACAAAGAGAGAACTCGCGGCTCCGTGATCAGTTCCCAGAGAACCATTTTCGATAACCTTGCGCCCAAATTCGCTCACCGTGAAAAGAAGCATGCGATCCCAGTTTCCCTGTGCCTTCATCTCACTAACAAATGCTCCCAAAGCACCATCAAGTTCTTCCAGAAGCGCAGCATGTCGACCTTCTAACGGTTTACCATCACCATCAAGCTCAGCTTGGGAACCATGCGTGTCGTATCCAAGTTGCTCCACATGGTAAACACAGGTCCCCACATCAGCGTAGATCATGCCAGCGATATTCTTCAGATCCCTACCCAGTCCAGTATCAGGAAAGGCTGCCGTGGGAAACGCTGCTCCGGGAGCGTTCTGGGCGTCAACAGCCACACCAAGAAGCTCAAGGGAGCCCATCGTATTACGGGCGCGCTCCTCAACAAAAGCCAAGCCAGGCTTCGACGTTATACCACCTACGGGAGCATTGATCAGCTCAGTATAGAGTGCTTGCTCATCACCCTTCTCCCCAGCCAGCCCACTTCCATACCATCGATGTGCAGCAGGGTCTTTGAGTGTCACACCGAGGGATTTCTCTTTTGTCCGAAATGCTAATGTCTCCGTTAACCCCACATTTAAACCAATCGTTGGATCCAATGAGGTCGCACTGTTCGCACACTGATGCTCAAAAAATCGCCCAAGCCAACCATCGCGAACCTGTTCATTCGGTTCAGCCGTATGCCAGTAGTCGAACGAAGTGAAATGCGAAAGATTGGGATTCGGGTAGCCGACGCCGTTGATAATAGCCAACTGATTGAGATCCCAGAGCCCCTTAAGCTGGGTAAGCTTTGGATGAAGGCCATATTCTGAATCTAATGGCAAAACTTCGGCTTGCGCTATACTTAAGGTCGGTCTCGCACCATAGTAGATACTGCTATCCGCACTTCCATAAGGGATCACTGTATTCAACGCATCATTGCCCCCGTTCAGTTGCAGCACGACAACGATGGGGCCGCTTCCACCGCCGGCATTCGACGCGGCGAGAAGCTCCTGGCTAAAGAACCGTTCTCCCATCATACAAGACGCTCCCGCCGCTGCTCCACGTAGTGTGGATTGAAGCAGATCTCTTCGTGTCATCGATGATTTCATTGTCGTTAAAACCTTATTGCATTTGAAACTGGGGCAGTGCGAGAAGCTGCTGAAGCACACGGCGATACACTTTGTCCCTATCCAATCCCTTTAGCTTCCGACGCATATGACGAATCAGGCTCTGACGCTGCCTCGGATGGATTGGAGAAAGATAGAGGACGCGGTCGGCAAGGTGATCGATCAAGAGATTCAAAGAATCCGCACCCCGAATCGCTGCTGGCAACAGCGTTTCATAATCGGGAAGTACATACGGTGTCTCTGCATCAACCCCCGTCGTTGGGATCTTCAAGTGATTACGCAGGGCTTGATGATCTCCGTGCACCCATAAGCTCGCTAAATTGATTCGACTTAGAAGTCCCTCCACCGTCATCCAACGATTTCCCTCAGCGACAGGCTCTGGCCAACCTTGAATTGTTGGAGGGTGCAATAGATTCTGCCCCATCTCATCCATTGCCCAATAGGTCGTCGCCCGGGGAAGCAAGGGCATTTCTAATACTTTCACTATCGAAATAACAATATCAACTGGATCTTTGATTTGGTTGCCAATCGCCGCCTCATCATAAAACTCCTCGGATTGAAAGATCGTCCGAAGAAGCGGAGCGATCTCATAGTCATGGTCACGGAGTTGCCGTCCCAGCTCCGCCATCAAGGAGGCTTCTGGATCAACCCCAACGAAGTATCTCCAAATCTTCTTACCAAGATGCTCCGCGCATTGCACTTGCTCTAGAATAAGCGCAATGGCCATGTCCCCCTGATCTTTCGGATCACCAGGCAACTGGTCCGCAGGATCTTTAATTGCAGTGAGGGTCCCGGGAACCGGAATCCCAGGATTGGCTGGATCCTCGGTAGTCAGAAAGGTTTTCTCTGTCGGGTCGATGCGCCGATACTCGCCATCGCCTCGAACCAACTCGTCAAGGTAAGCTGAGAATGGCTCCGTCTCAGAAAGACTGCGGCCAGTGAACGCTTCCGCACAATGAGTAACGTCCTGTTCAGTGTAACCTCCGTCCACACCCAAGGTGAAGAGCTCTAAAAGCTCACGCCCAAAATTCTCGTTGATCTGCCCACGCCTGCTTCGATCCAGATCGAGCATTCGGATCATCCCTTCTGACCACGACACCTCTCGAAGCAGTAATCCAAAATTACCCAGAGCAAGCGTGCGCAAGACGTCGAGATGCTTATAAAAATAGATGAACCCTGCTTGCGCCTCAATCACATCGAGATCGACGGGGAAGTGATCTAACCAGAATTTCAGCATCTTCGCCGCTAACGCTGGCCCATCCTTCATCTGCAACAGAAACCACTCGGTCAGGTCATAGGCAGCCTCCAAACGGTCGTTGCTTTCCAACAAATCACTGGGCGGCGGAAGCGTAGGCAACGGAAACGCACTCCAGTCCACCGCCTGATCAATGATCGAACTTACTGCGGCGGCAATTCCTTGCGTTTTTCCCAACTGAAACAACGCTTCCCGCTGCGCTGGAGTGCCACCGAAACTTGTCCGGCTTAGCAGATGATCTGCCGTTCGCCGGGTCCAGGCGCTGGGAGGCAGAGGGTCGAGTGACATGGCTTCGTGTAGGGTGTCGGGACAGCTGTTCTTTCAGAAAAAGCGTGATCCTACAGTATTGAACAGCTTACGCATGCCGGAACTTATTGAATGAATCTATTATCCATCATCTCCATATTGAAGCCCCCTATTGTTTTGGAATTACTCCATCAGCGACACACATTTGAGACTTCTACACACGATGCCATGGACACCACAGCATCCAAGTTCTCGTTCAGGACGCCGATAATCTCGGATGCCTGGTGCTCTTCCTAAGGCTCATGGCAACATTGCAGAAGGCAAATACCCTAGGAGGAGGATGCATGACTCCCTCCTGCGTCGACACCACTTAGCTCGACAAGAACGGATCTGTTGACCGTTTTAGGTTGGAACCGGTCCATTGGACGACACGGGCTTCACGCACACTGTCGCCCCCAACTGAACAAAATCATTCTTATTCATATCGGTATCGAACGGCAAAGTCTCAAAAGTTATCCTAACACTCGCTAGCAACCTCCTCCTGCCGGATCTTCTTGCTCGGCGGCTCAGCCTTCCCCACTTTTAGCTCGCCTGCACAATTAGCTCCTATCATTGTGACGCCGGATAAGCAATTAATGGGGAATCAACGGTGTTCTTTCTTGTTCAGTTCCCCTCCTTCGATTGCGAACTTCGCTTGGCAGAACTTTACAGTAGCGTTTCTTTCGAACGAGTGGACCAAGGATGAGGCTCATTGCTAGACTAGGTGATTACTGTACTTTAAGTCTAGTCACGAGACCCGGCAGTTTTTGAACGAGAGTTCCGTCATCGTGGTTAGGTTTTCAATGGCCTCGTCGCAACCAAAGCGTATAGTTTTGGAGCGTAACCAATCGCTCCTATGGGGAACGATCGGACAGAGAACGCATGCCCGCCGGTTGAGCGTTTCGGTCAAAGATTCGCGGCTTTCGTGTTGGAGGGCATTCTTGGGATATATGCGCGCGGCTGGCATCGATCAGCATTCGGTTTAAGACGGCGCTGGCAAAACAGTGGCCCAAATTGGCATGGCTTCTGATGCGTCGGCTGATTCGTGACGGGAAGGTCTCTGACAAAGACATTTATCTGGGTACCTATGTGCCGGAAGAGCTGGACTTGAACGTGGCTTACGAGGCCTTGTTAGACCATGTGATTGGGGAGACGAACTACGGTCCGGCCCTGATCATGTGGGCAGCAAAAGCTGCTGAAATCACCCATACCGACCGAGGCCGGTTCGAAAGAAAGCGAAGCCAATTTAAGGCGAACACTATCGAGCGATTCTGACCTGCCCGAAGCGGAGAATGCTGTTAGCCATCGGCGCAAGGCGGAAGCGTTGATGAAGGCAGACAATTGATACGGACTTTCTGTAGACTGTGCCTTGAGCAAGAAGAGTTGTTAGAACTCCGCTCCTCACCCCTTGATTTGAAAAACAATACCTATTCGGGGTCAGGAGTATCGCTGCGAGCCACGAAATTAACCAGAGGACGACAACCACAAGAAAGGACTGCTGGGGCCTCGCCTATGCAACCCGACCCTTCCAGCCGTAGCTTAGGGACAGTAGCAAAGAGTCGGGGTGATAGGATTCGAACCTACGACTTCCTGGTCCCAAACCAGGCGCACTACCAGGCTGTGCTACACCCCGCTCGCATTGCGAGACCCGACATTTACGCAGTGGGCAAAAGTTGCAAGCGCAAAGATGGAGGTCCGCTGATTTCTCTTTCTCGTTGATTGCCCAGAGATCTCAGATTATGACCCTCCGATGGCTGAACAAGCACGGAAGACTCTCGAAGAACGCGCACAGATGACTGATCTGGAGCGCCTGCGTCACTCTTGCGCCCATGTTTTGGCCACAGCAATCCTCCGGATCTGGCCTGATGCTCAACTTGCGGCGGGGCCGCCCGTTGATTCGGGCTTCTACTATGATATGGAACTGGATCACCGGATTTCCCCCGAAGACTTCGAGCGTATCGAGAAGGAGATGAAGAAGGTGGTCAAGGAGAACCAGAAGTTCGAGCGCATTGCCCTATCCCGTCAGGACGCATTGGAAATGGCCCAGTCGGGCAAACTCGGAGGTCTTTCGGAGCGCTCGGAGCCAAGCAAGTTCAAGCTCGATATCTTGGAGAATATTCCGGACGACGAAGAGATCTCGATCTATCAGAACGGCGAGTTCACCGATCTCTGCGCGGGTCCTCACGTCGGTTTCACCAGCAAGTGCAAAGCTTACAAGTTGATGAATGTCGCGAGCGCTTACTACAAAGGCGATTCGAACAACCCGCAGTTGCAACGCATCTATGGCACAGCGTTTCCTAACAAAACGGAGCTGGCTGCCTACTTGGAACAATTGGAAGAGGCCAAGAAGCGCGACCACCGGAAGTTAGGACGCGATCTCGAACTCTTCACCATCGACGAAGAAGTCGGTCAGGGCCTTATTCTCTGGATGCCAAAGGGTGCCGTCGTAAGGCAAGAACTTCAGGACTTCATTTCAGAGGAGTTAGCGGTGCAAGGGTATTCGCAAGTGTTCACCCCTCATATTGGCAAACTTGATCTGTATCGGACCTCCGGTCACTACCCTTACTATCAAGAGTCACAGTACCCACCAGTGGTTGATCGGGAGACCTTGAAAGGGCTCGCGGACGAAGGATGCGGGTGTGCGGAATTGAGCAACCGGCTCGAGGATGGCGAAATCGACGGCTACCTGCTCAAGCCTATGAATTGCCCTCACCACATCAAGATCTTTGCTGCGACGCATCACTCTTACCGGGACATGCCGGTGAGACTAGCAGAGTTTGGAACCGTCTATCGCTGGGAGATGTCCGGTGAATTGGGTGGCATGACACGGGTGCGTGGTTTCACTCAAGATGACGCACACCTCTTCTGCACACCAGACCAGGTCGAAGGCGAGATCATTGGTTGCGTGAATCTTGTGAAGAAGGTCCTGACAACGCTGGGCATCGAAGATTACCGCGTGCGTGTGGGGTTACGAGATCCTGACTCGACGAAGTATGTTGGCCAACCCGAGAATTGGGACCGGGCCGAGCAAAGTTTGCGCAATGTGGCAACGACTCTAGACGTACCCTTCACAGAGGCTCCGGGCGAAGCTGCTTTCTATGGACCAAAGATCGATTTCTTGGTCAAGGATGTCATCGGACGCGAGTGGCAACTCGGCACCGTGCAAGTCGACTACAACCTGCCCGAGCGCTTTGACCTGTCCTACATCGGAAGCGACAATGAAGCTCACCGTCCGGTGATGATTCATCGGGCACCATTCGGCTCTATGGAGCGGTTCGTGGGCGTGCTGATCGAGCACTTTGCCGGACATTTCCCCACCTGGCTCGCCCCTGAGCAAGTCCGAGTGGTACCAATTTCAGAGAAATACCACGCCTACGCGCAGACTGTGCTTGAGCAGTTACGTCAGTTGAAAGGCCTACGTGTCACGATCGACACCGCCAGCGAGAAGGTTGGAGCTAAGATTCGTCTTGCCCAGTTAGACAAAGTGCCCTATATGCTTCTCATCGGTGCGCAAGAAGAGGAATCTAAACAAGTTAGCATCCGTCATCGCAATCACGGCGACCTCGGATCCAAAGAGCTGTCGACCTTCCTCGAAGATGTGGAGAGTGAGATTCGGGAACGTTCCCTGTAATCCTTAGAATTTGAATTCGCTCCAAGTATATTTCCATCCAACGGCAGCGGCGCTTCTTGTCGCGGCCGCATTGTCGCTGCACGTCGGCACCCCTCACCCACGACTCCCTAAGTCCTATCGCTAAACCGAAACGCAAGTATCGTCCCCGCTACAGGGACATGACTCGAGTCAATGAACGGATCCGCGCACACCGCGTCCGAGTCATTGTCAGCTCTACCAATGAACAGCTAGGTGTATTGCCAACCCAAGATGCCATCGCCGAAGCGAAGCGCCGAGGGCTTGATCTCGTTGAGGTCGCTGCCAAGGCTGATCCTCCAGTCTGCAAGATTGTCGACTACGGTAAGTATAAATACGAGCAGTCAAAACTGAAGAAAGCGAGTGGCGCAAAACCCGCTCCAAAGCTGAAGGAAGTGAAGTTCCGTGTTCGAACGGATCCTCATGACTACAACATCAAGTTGTCGCATGCTGAAGACTTCCTTGAGGCTGGCAACAAAGTCAGGATTCAGTTGCAGTTTCGTGGCCGCGAGAACGCTCACCACAATGTTGGCTTCGAGGTCATGCAGCGGATCAAAGGAGATTTGCTGACAATGGGGCACGTCGACATGGAACCCAAGCTGGCGGGACGTCAAATTACCATGATGCTTTCTCCTCTTCCGGAACATGCACGACAGCGCAGGTTCAAACTCTCCCATGGAAAGCTCATTGAAGAAGATGACTTCGATGAGGAAGAAGAGGACAGCGCTGCCGAAGCAAGTGAGAGCGTCAAGGAAGAAGCAGAGTCCTAACCGCTTACACCGGTGACCGAACGGTCATGAATCGCGACCCTGCCAGCAGCGAGATTCAGGAGATGCGTCAGCGCTACGAACGCGCGGGTTTACGCAAGGCTGATCTCGCAGAATGCCCAATTGCCCAGTTTCAAGCCTGGTTTAGTGAGATCACCGAAGCCGAAGGCACTCTAGAACCGAACGCCATGACGTTGGCCACGGCTGACAAGGACGGTATGCCCTCTGCTCGGACCGTTCTTCTCAAGGGAGGTCTTGATCGCGGTGCCTTCTGGTTCTTTAGCAATCACGCGAGTAAGAAAGGCCAAGACCTGGCCGTCAATCCTCGCGCGGGACTGGTCTTCCTCTGGAAGGAGTGGGAACGGCAAGTTTGTGTCCGAGGCAACGTCACCAAACTGCCGAAATCTGAAACCCAGGCCTATTTTCAATCTCGGCCGTATGAAAGCCAGATCGGAGCCTGGACATCTCGCCAAAGTGCCGAGATCCCTGATCGCGCTCACCTAGACGAGCGCGATGCTCGCCTTCGAGAGCGGTTTCCAGAAGGAAACGTTCCCTGTCCGGAATTCTGGGGTGGTTACGCCGTCCAGCCGCTCAGTATCGAGTTCTGGCAAGGCCGCCCAGGCCGCCTCCACGACCGGTTTCGTTATTACCGTGAAGGCCTGACAGCCCCCTGGACGTGCGTTCGCTTGTCCCCGTAAAATCTAAGATTCTGAAAATCATCAATTTCTTTGAAGAAAGATCGAACGCATTTCCATGTGGATAGTCTAACTTTATGTAGCGTCTACTCAATGCCCTGAATGGGCGCTAGGATTGTTTCCTTGGTTAAAGTTGAAAGGAATCTCTAGGCCAGGTCGGCTCCTTACCGACCTGGCCTTTCCTTTTCCCAGGAAACTCCAACCATCCCCACGGCCGGATTGCCATAGCTGCCCTAGCCGATCTCCCTGAGTGGTCGATTGACACGAGTATGGTCAGGAAACGAGTAGTTCTTTATCTATGAATCACATCGTCGTCGCAGTGTGCTCCTGCCTCGCTCTCCTAGGCACGGCAGTCGGAGAGCCCAACGAGAATGCAGAAGCCCGCTATCAGCAAGTCATTGACTACGTGAAGAAGAGCGCGGCCGAGGTGACCACCAATGCTCTCTCCGGAGTGAAAACCCTGGCTGATTGGAACGCAGTCCGAGCTCAGAAACATCGCGAGTTCCTTTACATGCTAGGATTGGACCCAATGCCCGTCCGCACGGCGCTTGAGGCTACGGTTACTGGAACCATCCATACCCCAAATTATCACATCGAGAACGTCGTCTTTCAAAGCTCGCCTAAGCTTTATGTCACCGGCAATTTGTACATCCCTCACAACGCGACGACTCCCCTACCAACCATTCTTTACGTGTGCGGCCATTCACCACATCCGCTCGGCGCCAAGTACCAATACCAAGACCGCGCACAGTGGTATGCAGAGAACGGCTATGCGTGCTTCATCGTCGATACGTTGGAGTTTGGCGAAGTGGCAGGAATTCATCACGGGCTCCACAATCTCAATATGTGGCAATGGATCTCCGCAGGATACACGCCAGCAGGAGTCGAGGTCTGGAACGCCATGCGAGCCATCGACTATTTGGAAACCCGTGAGGAAGTCGACCAGACACGCATTGGAATCACGGGAATCTCAGGAGGCGGAGCCATCAGTTGGTTCTCGGCAGCCGCAGATGATCGCATTGCGGTTGCGGTGCCAGTTTGCGGAACCTTTACGTACGGCTCTCAAGCTAAGAACTGGCTAGCTGATGGTCAATGTGACTGCATCTATTTCAACAATACCTATCAAAGTGATCTCAGCATCATGGGAGCGCTGATTGCACCACGCCCACTCATGACGTGCAGTGGAATAAAGGATTCTATCTTCCCACCAGACGGCTACCACGAGGTGCACCGGCAAGTGAAACCGCTCTACGACCTGCACGGTGTGGATGGCATCAGAAATATCGACGACGATGTGCCCCACCAGGACAGCCCGAAACTAAGACAAGAAACCCGTCAGTGGTTTAATCGTTGGTTCATGAACGACACGACACCCGTGAACCGTGTTCCCAACCCAGAGAATAGGCGTCACACGGCAGAAGAACTTGCGTGCCTCAAGACAATACCATGGGACGCCGCTAATTTCAGCGCGCATGATCACTTCGTTACCCGCAAAGAACTAGCAGAACCCACAAAAAAGGAAGAACTACTTGCTGAGTTGCACGACAAGACGTTTCGCTGGTTTCCGGAGCAATCCATTCCCTTTGAACCCATTCCCAACGGCGGGCATGGCGGATGGATGGATCGCTACGGCGAGTATGATGACTTCCAGATTCATTCGGAAGCGAATGTCCGCATTCGCGTGCAGATCGTCAGAGCACGAAACCGGACACCGAACACACCGCTGCTTGTTTACCTCAAACGCCCTGAAGACACCTTGTCCGCAGTCGATGTCGATGAGCTCTTAGCGGTTCTTGGGCACAGTGACGTCGCCATGGTGAATCCTCGCCTCACCGATCATCAGATCGATCACCAAGAATGGACCAACATCGAACGAACTGCGGTTTGGTCAGGACGCACCATTGCCGCCATGCAAGTATGGGATGTGCTTCGAGCGACGAAATGGTTGACAGAAGAACTGAAGACGGAAAGTCGCCCCATCGTGCTCTTTGCAAAATCAGAAATGGCCGTACCTGCGCTCTATGCGACGCTCCTGGCACCTGAAATTTCACAGGTGATTGTACGTGACCTGCACACCTCCCACGACCAAGCGCCCCCATTGCTGAATGTTCTCCGTTTCACCGACATCCCAGAAGTGGGCGCGGTCATGGGCTCTCGGCTTTGCTTTCTAGGCGCCCGCCCTCCTGGGTTTTCGCTTGCATCGGAAGCCAGAAGCCTTCCGACAGCGCTCTTCGAGAAGTTGTCTCCCCGGTAGGAGCAGACACGGTAGACTGAACGCACTCTACTTCCCTACCCCGATTGCATGGCCATCGCTGCACGACTATGTTGCTGTGAACGTTGCGGATTCCTCTTCGCCTTGGCGGATATGGTCTCGGCTATCACGTATTCAAATTCCCCCCCCGATCATGAAACAGCGCCTTTCCCTACCCCTAGGTGTCCTATTCATTGCGACGACCTTACAGATCCAAAGCCAGACCATTCACATCAACGAGTTTCTGGCTGCCAACGTCACCAATTATCCCGACAACGTCGACTTCGATGACTATTCCGATTGGATTGAACTCGCGAATCCCTCAGACGAAACAGTTTCGCTAGATGGCTACTATCTCTCAGATGATCCTGACAATCCACTGAAGTGGGCCGTTCCCGCCGGTGCCGAGATTTCTGCCAACGGCTTCCTTGTCATTCGCGCGGACGGATTCGATGCCGGTCCTGAACAAGTCTTTCGCCGTGAATACTCTCCCTGGAGCAACTTCAGAACAACGTCCTACCACACCAATTTTAAACTCGCCGAAGAAGGGGAAACAGTAAGCCTGGCTCGCGTAGACAGCACTCAGTTTGGAGATGTGGATATCGTATCCCTTGGCTCGGTGTGGCGATTCCTGGACGACGGCAGCGACCCTGGCCCGTTGTGGGCAGAACCAGGCTTCGACGATGCTGATTGGTCAGAAGGGCCCGCGCAATTGGGCTATGGAGAGAGTGATGAGACAACCATAGTCAGCTATGGAGCAGACGACGACGACAAGTTTCCCACCACCTATTTCCGCGCTGAATTCGAAGAAGAGTCGCCCGTGGGCCTCACCAATATTGAACTCCGACTGTTAGCAGATGATGGCGCGGTCGTCTTTCTCAATGGTGTCGAGGTTGGCCGCTTCCGCATGGATCCCGGTGCAACGAGTTACTTGTCTTATGCGGCAGACAATGCGTCTGAAAACGATTTCGATGTCATCAGTCTCACGCCAGACCAACTAAGACCTGGCACCAACGTCGTCGCGGTGGAGGTGCATCAGGTAGATGCAGATAGCTCAGACGTCAGCTTTGACTTGGAACTCGTCGCCAATCGCGTTCCCGACAGTTACGAGCTAATCGATGAGGTGAACTTCGGGATACAGGCATCTGACGTGTCCTATGGGCGAGACGCCAACGGCGAGTGGACGTTCTTCGGCGAGCCAACGCCAGGGAGCGCGAACTCTGCTTCCAGCACAGCAGATCCCATTGCCACTAGCGTTGTTTCATTCAGCATCGCTGGAGGATTCTACCTCGACGAGGAAGACCTCCACCTAACGACAGAAGATCCTACGGCATCCATTCACTACACGCTGGATGGCTCCTGGCCGACCTCGCAGTCTCCGGTCTATGAGAGCCCCATAACTATCAATGCCACCACCGTCGTACGTGTACGCTCGTTTGCACCCGACAAAGTTCCCGGAGAAATCTCTACCCACACCTACTTCATCAATGCACCCGTTCACGAGATTCCCATCATCTCACTCGCGGTCGATCCTGAGATCTTCTTTGGGGAGTCGATTGGCGTCTATGCGAATGTGCATAAGGGCCGCGAGGCACCGCTGAATCTCGCCTACTACGAGCCAAATGAAGAGCTCCAGTTCCAAGTGAACGCGGGAGTCAAGATCGGCGGAGAGAACATCTGGCGATTTGCTCAGAAGCCGCTGAATATCTCCCTTCGCGGCAAGTATGGTGATGATGCGATTGCCTATCAGCTATTTCCCGATCAGCGAATCGCCAACTTTAGCCGCTTTGGACTACGCAACGGTGGCGACAATTGGGATGATGCTATGCTCCGCGATGCCATCACACCACGGATCATGCACGGCCAGATGGCCAATGACGTGGAGGATTACCAGCCCGTCGTCGTGTATATCAACGGTCGCTACTGGGGTATTCACAATTTGCGCTCTTCGTTAGACCCAAATTACTTTGCTTCAAGGCATCAGGTGGATCCTGACAACTACGACCACCTAGAATACGGCCACATCACGAGTGGCGCGGTGACCTTGGGTGTCAAGGAAGGCAACACGGACGACTACCTTGCTTTAGAAGAGTATGCTGCGACAAACGACCTCAGCGATCCCGTGCACTATGCACACATGGAATCGCAAATGGACATGGAGAGCTTCATGGATTTCGTCTGCATCGAGGATTTCGTTTACAATAGCAGTTGGCGCCACAACCGGGAATTCTGGCGCGAGCGCAAGGACGGGGCCAAGTGGCGCTGGATCGTGCCCGATCTTGATCGCGGGCTCAATACCTCGAATCAGACATCCTCACTGTTAGATAATTTCGCAAGAGACTTCGACCTCTTTGGCGATCTCATGGCCAATGCCACCTTCAAAAATAAGCTGGCACAACGCTATGCCACTCATCTGAGCAGCACCTTTCACCCTGACCGCATCGCCGATATCGTTGACGACGCCAATACCGAAGTCCTCAACGAAGTATCGAGACACATCGATCGCTGGCTAGATGAGGATGGCATCTCTTCCCTCGAAGACCGTCAGGAGGAGATAGACGAAATCAAGGAGTTCGCCCGAGATCGAGCACCGCACGTGTATTCAGACTTCCAAGACAATTTCGGCCTGCCAGGCACGGTCGACATGACCATCGAGGTGGCACCTACCAACGGTGGACAAGTTCTGCTCAACGACGTGCCATTGTTGCCGAACTATGATTCTACGATTGAACTGTTAGAGGGCCTACCATCTGAGGCCACGGCGATCGCCGCGCCCGGTTACGAATTCGTGGAGTGGAGCACTGGCGAAACAACCACCAGCATAGACGTGTCGACAGACGTTTCGTGGATTCTCACTGCTACCTTTCGCCAGATTGATGAGAGCGTTCTTCCTCCGATCATCGAACGCGATCTCACGCTAAACCCTAATTCAGTCTACACCGCAAACGGTCATGTCATCGTTCCCGAAGGAGTAACCCTCACCATTCCCGAGGGAGCGATCCTCCGCATGCCTCCTCTCGGAGACCTCAGAGTGTCTGGTCGTCTTGAAATGAATGGCACCGATCTGAATCCAATCCTAGTCGAGTCACACAGAGCGTCTGAACGCTGGGGCTCGATCGCTATCGTCGACGGTGAGGGTGTTAGCCAATTGAGCCATGTAGTCCTGCGGGGTGGCTCCCTTGGAAGCAATCCAGCGCTAGAGCGTGGGACAATTTCCATCGTGCGATCAGAGGTCGAGATGGATCATTTGGATATTGATCAGGGGCTGATTCCAATCTTTGGCTGGGAATCAACGGTCTCTCTCCGCTCTAGCAGAATTCACACACTTCACACCGGCGATGGAATTAATGTTAAACACGGCGAAGGCTTGGTCGAGGACTGCACCTTCCCTGGAAATACTGAACGAGACACGGACGCGATCGACTTCGATGATGTGACCAATGGAATCATACGCAACAATCGCATCTATGCGTTTCGAGGCCCTAACAGTGACGGAATTGATGTTGGTGAAGGCTGTGTTGATTTGCTTGTCACGGGCAACCGCATCTTCAACAACTCGGACAAAGGCATCTCGGTCGGTCAAGGATCCACCGTACGCATTGAGCGCAATCTGATTGTTGGATGCGCCCAAGGCATCGGCATCAAAGACACCGGCTCCACAGCATGGATCAATCACAACTCCTTCGCCCAGTGCGATGTTGGGGTCGCTGTGTTTGAGAAGAACCTCGGTGCTGGCGGCGGCATTGCCGAGGTTACCAACAGTATCTTCTACCGGTCCAAAGATGCGCCTGCCACCGTTGATTCCCTTTCGCTACTGACGATCTCTGATTCCTTGTCGGATACCATACCGTTGCTCGGCGCAAGCAATCGAATGGGAGACCCAGAGTTTACAGATCCTGGCATCTACGACTTCTCTCTCAAGCCTGCCTCCCCATACCAAGCTCTCGGAGCTGGATATGTTTATGATCCAAGCGACTATCCGTTTCATGTGCCAAACGTCATAGTGATCAACGAAATCCTCAGCCACTCCGAAAACGGCACGCCCGACTGGATCGAATTGCATAACACCAGTGGCAACCCGTTTGACCTCAGCGGCTGGTTTCTGAGCGATGCCAAATCCAATCTACGCAAATACGAAATCGCTGATGGGACAACGATTCCAGCGAATGGCTACGTGGTGTTCTACGAGAACGAGACCTTCGGGGAAACAAGCGAAGATCCTGGCAGGCACATCCCCTTTGCTCTCAATGAGAATGGCGAAACTGTTTACCTCTTTGGTCCGGGTAACGAGGTCTTGTTAGACTACGTTGTAGAAGAATCGTTCGGCCCCTCCCCTGCACGTGTAAGTAAAGGTCGCTATCTCAAGAGCACCCAGACCTACAACTTCGTCGCCATGAGCGAGCCCACTCCGGGCGAGACAAACAGCACTCCAGTCGTCGGGCCGATTGTGATCAGTGAGATCATGTATCGCCCGAGTGTAGATGGGGATGCAGAGTATCTCGAACTGGTCAACATCAGTAACGAATCAGTCACGCTCTACGACACACTCAAAGAAACACCCTGGCGATTCACTGACGGCATTGTCTTTGACTTTCCATCACTCGCCCCGATCTCGATCGGGGCCGGAGAGCGCCTCCTTCTCGTGAGAAACGAAGCCGCGTTCCGTGCACGTTTCCCAAACACTCCAGAAACGACGCTCGTCCTTTCATGGCAAGATTCCGGTCTGAGCAACGGCGGAGAACGCATCGAACTGTCTCGTCCAGGCGATGTCGACGAGCTCGGAGTCAGGCAATGGGTGCGCGTCGACCGTGTAACCTATGGCGATAGCGTTCTTTGGCCTGCGGAAGCAGACGGCAATGGACTATCACTTACACGCATCGAAACCTCAGCCTATGGAAACGATGTCATCAACTGGCAGGCGTCTCCTCCAACCCCGGGTACGGACAAGGGAAAACCCGACAGCTACGACGCCTGGGCAAACGAAGAAGGAATCGGCCCCTTTGAGCAAGACGACGACGGAGATGGAATCCTCAACGGTCTTGAATATGCGTTAGGCTTGAATCCTGGTATTCCCAACGTGATGCCGACTACTCAGTTCATAATTTCCGAGGACAAGCTCGAGATACACATTCCCGTTGTGGAGCCCCGCACTGGTGTCAATTACAGTCTAGAGATCTCCACCGATTTGCTTAGCTGGCAGTCCGTTGAGACATCGATCAACGGGAGGGCCATTTCAACCACTATCGCAAGAACCGAATCCCCAACCCGATTCGTCAGATTGAAAGTTAGTCAATAGCCATTTAGCTGACGCTAGTCTTTTGAGATCACCCTGGCTCCAACCTCGCCGTCTCGAACTTTCAAAGTGATCTCGCGCCCCTTGCGCAATGAGTCGACTGAGCTAATTGGCTTGCCATTTCCGTCAAGGATCATGCTATAGCCTCGAACCAAGGTCTGTTCAGGGCCGAGAGCGCGCAAATGCCGCTCTCGTGAAACTACCTGATCTTGGTGCCGGGCAAGTTGTTGTTTCAGTGCGAGAACCAAACGAGCTCGCTGAGCCGAGCAATGGGCCTGCAATCGCTCTACATGACCGAGCGGACAAAGGGATCGCAACGCTCGTCGATGAATCTGAAGTTGCGCTTCCCGATCCTTCATACCTGACTGAATCACAGCACCCAGCTCTACCGCACGATCATCCAGCTGCTGGCTCAATTCGGCCAGGTACCTTAGAGGCCTTTGCATGGCGCCTCCGCGACGATACCACGTGAGCCGCTCATTGAGATACTCAAGACGACGACGCACCAACTGATGCAATTGCCGACGCTTATCATCGAGAAATTGGCGGAGTTCATTCTGGTCCGGCGTGATCAATTCTGCAGCTGCGCTCGGAGTCGGCGCACGCATGTCCGCGACAAAGTCGGCGATAGAAAAGTCTGTTTCGTGCCCCACCGCTGAGACTACAGGTATTGGACACCCATCGATCGCCCGTGCCAGGGCCTCTTCATTGAAGGCCCAGAGGTCCTCCAGACTTCCACCCCCTCGCGCCAGCACAATCGTGTCAATGTCAGTGCGATTACCGAGAGCATTCAATCCCTCAATGATCTCAAGATGAGCTCCATCGCCCTGCACGCGCACCGGAAAGATGAGGATCTCTACCCAAGGTGCGCGCCGCTGAAGAACCGATAGGAGATCTTGAATGACAGCACCCGTGGACGAGGTGACGATTGCAAGACGGCGCGGGAACCTCGTGACTGCCTGTTTCCGTGAAGGATCAAACAACCCTTCGTCCCTTAGCTTCTGTTTTAAGGCCTCGAAGCGTTCGTGAAGATTGCCAGCACCAATACTCTGTGCCTCTTTGACCACGAGCTGGTATTGCCCTCGTGCCTCATAGAGACTAAGTTCTCCAAACAGACGCAGCTTCACACCATCTTTGATGGGCGTCCGATTGTTCCAAGCGCTTCCTCGAAAGAAGACACAGCTGAGCTGGGCCTTGGAATCCTTCAAGGTGAAATACTGGTGCCCTGATGCCTGCTTGCGATGATTGCTGACTTCGCCCTCGACCCACACCTCACCAACATGCTCTTCTAACAAACCGCGAACCATTCGCGTGAGCTGGCTAACAGTGTTTATCTCCATGGGATCATTTAGCACGCCCAAAGCGAGGCGTCCAACCAAGCGTTTGTTTGACGAGCGGCCCTAATCCCGGCAGGGTACGTGCATGACTCTCCAAGGACACTCGATCATCGGAAACTCCGCAGTAGTCGGGACAGGTAAAGCCGGGCGCGCTATGAACCCTGCCACGGGCGAAACGTTGTCACCAGACTACCATGAAGTGAGCGAAGCTCAGGCAAACGAGGCCGTTGCAATGGCAGCGGCCGCCTTTCCCATCTACCGCAAATGTTCGATTGCTAAACGCGCCGCCTTTCTTCGCTCCATCGCCGACCAAATCGAAGCCCGCGGCGACGACTTGGCTGCCCGCGGTCCATTAGAGACGGGCTTACCCGAAGGCCGTATTAGAATGGAAACGGGCCGGACTTGCGGGCAACTTCGCCTCTTTGCCAGTGTCGTTGAAGATGGATCCTGGGTGGATGCCAGGATCGACCACGCTGATCCCGATCGCCAACCTATCCCAAAGCCTGACGTGCGTTCCATGCTCCAAGGCCTCGGCCCCGTCGCCGTGTTCTGCGCTAGCAATTTCCCTCTGGCCTTCTCCGTCGCGGGTGGCGACACGGCTTCGGCACTGGCCGCCGGTTGCCCGGTCATTGTGAAAGCGCACCACTCCCATCCCGGTGTCGCCGAAATCGTCGGCCAAGCCGTGCAAGCAGCGGCTCAATTGTGCGGACTTCCTGATGGTATTTTCTCACTGCTCTATGGAGGCGGGAGAACGACCGGTGCCGCACTCGTTCAGCATCCTAGCATAAAGGCTGTTGGCTTTACAGGATCACTTGCAGGTGGGCGCGCACTCATGGACCTGGCTGCAGCTCGCCCAGAGCCCATTCCCGTGTATGCCGAAATGGGCAGCCTCAATCCTGTATTCATCCTTCCCGAAGCGATGGCTGAGCGCGGCCAAGCGATTGCAGAAAGTCTCAGCGGTTCCGTTACTCTCGGTGTGGGCCAGTTCTGCACAAGCCCTGGCCTCGTCGTCGCCGCTGACGACGACCAAACGGCACAATTCACCACAGCTCTAGCAGGGAAACAGCAAGAAGCCGCTCCCGGCGTGATGCTCAATTCAGGTATCCATGACGCCTACGAATCTAGCGTAACCCAGTTACAAGAACACCAGGCCGTAACGGCCTTAGCCGCTCCGGTGCAACAGGAAGGCTGCTTGGCCGATCCCGCGCTGTTCGAAGTTGCTGCTACAGACTTCATTGGTGATTCCGCACTGAGTTCTGAAGTCTTTGGACCATCCACGACAATAGTCAAACACGGCTCAAAAGCCGAATTGTTAGAGCTCGCGAAGAACCTTGAAGGGCACCTCACGGCGACCATCCATGGAACCGAAGCCGATTTAGAAGAAAATCGCAATCTCATCGACGTCCTCGAAACAAAGGTGGGTCGATTGATCGTCAATGGCTACCCTACCGGTGTCGAAGTCTGTCAGGCCATGGTCCACGGTGGCCCTTACCCTGCAACTGCGGACGGCCGATCCACCTCCGTTGGCACACAGGCGATCTACCGCTTCGCCCGTCCCCTCGCCTACCAAGGTTTTCCGCAAAGCCAGCTGCCACCTGAGTTGCAAGATGCCAACCCGCTGGGCGTCGCTCAGATGATCGATGGCAATCGACACGTTTAGCTAGACCACAGACTCGTAGACCTTAATCACGTCTTGCGCAGTCTTCTCCCATTGGAACGTCGACGCGTAAGCGATGCCCTTATTGCGCTGAGCATCACTCCATCCAGCGGCCAAAGCTGATTCGATACAATAAGTCATGGCTGGGACATCCGTGGGGTCAAAGGTCGCTACGAGGTCTCCAGCGATCTCTTTCATCGAGGAGGTGTTAGAACAAATGACGGGAGCACCACAGGCTAACGCTTCGATGATCGGAAACCCAAATCCTTCAAAGATCGACGGATAGATCATGAGATCGCACCCAGAGTAGAGCAGCGGCAAACTAGACAACGGGGCGAAGCCAAGAAAGATGATGTCGTCAGCGACCTTACTGGCTTTGGCACGAGCTCGAATGTCATCGGCCCCATTCCAATCTGCTCCCGAGAAGACAAGCTGATGCGGGCTGTCGCAGTTGTCCTTAAAGGCTTCAAAGGCCTCGATCAGTCTCACATGATTCTTGGCTGGGTGCTCCAGACGCGAGACATAGGTAAAGAATGGCTGCTGCAGATCATGCTCCTCTGCTAGTTTAGCCTGAGCCTCCGCCTTGGCCACTGGCTTAAAGGTACCTCGATCGATCCCTGAGTAGATTACCGAGATCCTCTCTTCTGGATAGCCAACAATTCTAACAATATCTTCTTTGGTATACTGACTGACAGCAATGATATGGTCCGCAGAACGAATCATGGTCGGAACGATCTTACGATTGAAGAACATACGCGCCGAATCATACTTCGTATCAATTGCAAAGGTGGCCAGATCATGCACCGTCGCCACGATCTTAGATCGCTTGGCCACCGGAATGCGTCGGTAGCTTGGGATGTGGAGCACGTCATACGAGCTAGCACGACTCGATAGCGGAAAGACCGAATTGTGCCAGGCGATGTTGGCAACAGGATGTTTTATCCAGGATGCGAAAAGCTGCTTTGAGAAGCGTTCGTTGCTCAATGGGATAAAATGCTCTTCGTCCCGTGCGATCAGCAGTTCATATTCATTCGTTTGATCCTCCAACTGCAGGTATTTCGCGAGCGCCCGAATATAGGAGGCCACCCCTGATTTCCCACCCTGCATCACGAATGTAGATACCCCGATCCTCATTGAAGCGGCATCCTAGGTGCGGCCAACCTAACTTCAAGATGAAGCTGGATTTTACTAAAAACCCTTAAAAATCGTGTAACCGGAATCTCTCAATTATGATAAAATTATTAATTGCAACTAGAATACACGACTTAGAAGTATTACTACAAAAAAGCAATCATTCCACACCGGCTGTATCACTTCTACTCCTCACCCACCCCCACCCCCAACTACCAGTCCAAATGCCCTTAAGATTCCTCGCCTGCATGATCTTGATGATCAGTATGGCAGGCGCTTATGCCCACCAAGTGGGCGAGAGCTACCTGTTTCTCAAGGTCTTCGAGAACCACCTTGAAGGTCGGGTACACACAACGGTTTCCGATCTCGATGATACCCTCTCCATCGACACGAACGGCGACGGCAAGGTCACCGAAGATGAATTGAAGGCCAAGCTGACCGATGCGACCAGCTACATCAGCAACCACGTAGCGATCGCCGCTGAAGGCCAGCCTCTGCAGCTAGAATATATCGGCTACGAGATGCTGAAGATCTCGCTCGGCCAATTTGTCGTCTTCAAATACCGCACGCCAGACCTCGCTCCCGTGCCTGACATTATCGATGTGAGCATGTCTGTCTTCTTCGATTCTGATCCCAAACAGAGAGCCCGAGTCGTGCTGGAGGAGAACGCCAAGACGGGAGAAATAAATAATGTGGAACGGGTGGCGCTTGATTTCGAACCCGGTGACGGTGCCAAACAGCTGGATCTCACGCAGAAGTATACTCCACTCAACGAGTTCCGCCGCTTTGTGTGGGAAGGCATTTGGCACATTTGGATCGGCCTGGATCATATTCTCTTCCTCGCAGCGCTCGTGCTTCCAGCCGTGCTCATTCTGAGCAATAGCCAGTGGAGCACTGTGGATAGCTTTCGGCCAGCACTGTGGAATGTGGTGAAGATCGTCACGTGTTTCACCGTCGCCCACTCTATCACATTCAGTCTGGCAGCATTGGGAGTCGTCTCTCTCTCATCGAGAGTCGTCGAGTCTATCATTGCCCTTTCGGTTTTCCTCGCCGCAATGAATAACATCTGGCCGGTCGGAAAGCAGCAAACTTGGGTCATCGTCTTTGTGTTTGGGCTCTTCCATGGGTTTGGATTCGCCAGCGTCTTTGGGGATCTCTTAAGTGACGATGCCCTTGTCGTGCCTCTCATCGGGTTTAACGTCGGCGTCGAAGTTGGGCAAGTTGCTATTCTCCTAGCACTTTTTCCTATTCTCTTCGTGCTCCGGGATCGGAAAGACATCGTCGGAGCCGCTGTGCTCATTGGCGCCGCTTTGGTCATTGGCTATCTCATCGCTGAACCCTGGTGGATTCTTGTCGCTATTTCTCTATTATTTCCCGTGCTCTACGTAACGAGAAGTAAGAATAAGCCTTACATTCACGCCATTCTCTACGGCGGCTCTGCCGTCATTGCACTCCGTGCGCTTGTATGGTTTATTGAACGCGCTTTCGATCTCGGGTAATTAATTCATGAAAGGCTTTCTTTCCCGTACTCGACGTTGGGCATTAATTCCAGCACTCCTTCTTAGTGTACTAGGATCAATGCTCGTTCTTCGACAGTGGCGCCACATGGGCAAACACCTGTGGGAGCCTCTGGTCGTTCCTTTGACCATTACAGAAGGTCAAACAGTGAATGGTCAGTTCACGGCCGAACTCTCCGAAGCCTACGAGGTGGAACTAAAGATCGACTGGTCTCTTCCTAACGAGACTCTTGATAGGCTGATCTACATCAGTGAAGGCACGGCACCTTTAGACATCCAATGGAATGTCCGACATGGCCAAAAAATTGTCGCTCAGGGAGACTGCCGAGATTACCTTTATCTTTCTGAAGGCGGACACTACAGAAAGAGCAAGATAAATGACGCTCTCCTCAATATCCCATTTCACCGACAGTCTTCTACCGGAACACTTTCCCGCGGTGTCGGTAGGTTTCAAGCCGAAGCAGCCAACACCTATCAAGTAAGTGTTAAGGTGAATGCGACCATTGACGAACTGAACGTTGCCAATCCGCGATGGGTGATTCGACTCAGTCGCGCTTTCTGGACTCGCCACCTCGATGAACTTAGGCGCTCCGCTTACGTGGGTTATATCTTCCTCGGCATAGCAGGTGCGTCCTTCCTCTGGTTCCTACTTGGCACCCTGTGTCAGCGAAACATCTCCTCCAGCTAACAGATGGATACGCTCATCATCGATAGACACGATATCCGGCGCCTCGTCGATAGCGTCGGATTGGACACTCTAATGAGGGAACTGATCACCCGACTCAAGACCTCATTCGCGAGTTTCCAATCAGGCGATATCAGCACGCCTGCTCGCTCGGGCTTCTCCTACCATCGTCCTCAACTTGGCCTCGTCGAATGGATGCCAGCCATGCAAACCGGCGGTCCCGTGTGTGTGAAGATAGTCGGCTATCATCCGAGCAATCCATCCACCCTCAATCTACCGACCATTCTTTCGACCACCTCTTTATACGATACTCGAACAGGACATCTCTTGGGTTTAGCAGATGCCACCTTTCTGACCGCCTTACGCACAGGCGCCGCGTCTGCTGTGGCCACCAGTTGGCTGGCACAAGAAGACTCCAAGGTACTTGGTCTGATCGGATGTGGGGCTCAAGCGGTGACTCAAGCTCATGCCATCTCTCTTGCCTTGCCTAAGTTGCAAGAGATCCTGTTCTTTGACACTGATAGCAGCACGATGACCTCGCTGCCGGCTCGCCTGGCACCGCTCAGACTCAAGGCTTCGGCCAAAGCTGCCGCACTAGATCAACTGATGCCAAAGGCGGACATTCTCTGCACTGCGACTTCTGTCGACGTGGCCGGAGGGCCCGTGTTCACCGAAGGCACGGAGAAGTCATCGCTACACATCAATGCCGTCGGATCAGACTTCCCAGGCAAGACGGAAGTTCCACTAGCACTCCTCCGTCGAGCTAGGGTCTGCCCCGACTTCAGAGATCAAGCCATCGCCGAAGGAGAGTGTCAGCAACTGCGTCCCGATGAAATCGGCGTTGACCTTGCGACCATCGCCAGGAATCCGGAAGACTTTGCCCACTATCGAGACGAGCAGACGGTCTTCGATTCAACGGGGTGGGCGGTCGAAGATCTCGCCGCCATGGAAATGGTCATGGGATACGCCGAAGAACTTCAGTTAGGCCAGCGGGTCGAATTAGAATCCGTGTTCGAAGACCCCATGAATCCCTACGAGTTCGACGCCCCCGCCCCCCTGATCGCTCGCGCGTCTTCTTTTTAACATGCACCCAGTGTTCGACAACTCTCATCTTGCTCAGAAAGCAGAGGCTTACGACTTTGCCCGGGAGCATTTGCAGTCGGACATGGTTGCGGCAGATCGCGCTGCCACGTTCCCCAGAGACCTGTGGATTGCTTGCGCGCGTCAAGGCATCCAAGGGTTGGCGGCGCCCGAGGATCATGGAGGCAAGGGAGACGTCGATTTGCTCACAAGCATGCTCGTGATGGAAGGGCTTGGCAAAGGATGCCGTGACAATGGCTTATGCTTTGCCCTCAACGCGCAGATGTGGACAGTTCAGTTGCCCATTGTCGACTTTGGATCGGATGAACAGAAGGCCAAGTATCTCCCTCGGTTTATAAGCGGAGAGATCATCGGATGTCATGCGGTAACCGAACCTAACCACGGTTCCGACGCGTTCAGCATGGAAACGCATGCAGAGAAAGTTGAGGGAGGATACCGACTCAACGGCACGAAACGCCTAGTTTCCCTCGCTCCCATTGCCGATGTCGCCCTGCTCTTCGCCACCATCAATCCAGAGCTCGGCAAGTGGGGAGTGACGGCGTTTCTGGTCGATCTGCATGCAGAGGGGATCAGCGTGAGTCCGCCTCAAGAGAAGATGGGGCTGAGAACCGTTCCCATCGGCGAGATTCACCTGAAAGATCATTTCCTAGCAGAGAGCCAACGCCTCGGACCTGAGGGAGCAGGTGCCAGCATTTCCAATCACTCCTTAGAAATCGAACGTTGCTCCATCCTGGCCAGCCAACTCGGCGCCATGGAGCGCCAACTCGACGAGAGTGTGGCACGCGCCAAGTCACGCAAGCAATTCGGAAAGCCGATTGGCCAATTCCAATCCGTCTCCAACCGACTGGCAGACATGAAGCTGCGACTCGAAACAGCGCGCCTCCTGCTCTACCAAGTCGCCTGGCTGAAAGAGCGCAAGCAGCCGGCCATGATGGAGTCCGCAATGCTTAAGCTGCACCTTAGTGAATCGTTTCTGGCGTCGAGCATGGATGCGATTCGCACCTTCGGGGGCGATGGCTACCTCACAGAGACCGAAGTCGAACGCGATCTGCGAGACGCCGTAGGCGGGGTCCTCTATGCTGGGACCTCCGATATTCAGAGAAACATCATTGCCAGCATGCTCGGTCTATAGATAACTCGCATGGTCTTTCTTCTTCCAGATGCTGTCACTGAAGCTGCCCAAGTAGCGTCCGAGCGAACAGCGATTGTTTGTCGCAAGGAAAGTCTCTCTTATGGGCAGCTTGAACAACGCTCCAATCAGCTAGCTCGAACGCTGGTCGATCAAGGGGTAATCCGAGGCGACCGCGTCGGGATCTTTCTCGATAAGAGCATCGAAAGCGCGATCGCACTCTACGGTATCATGAAAGCCGGCGCCGCGTATGTGCCACTGGATGTCTCCGCACCACCCGCTCGACTCGACTACGTCGTCAAACACTGCGGGATTCATCATCTGGTCACCGCCCCAAACAAGCGACGCGGACTCGTTCAACTGCTCGCCTCCTCGGATAGCCCTATCGAATGTTTGATAGGTGCGCCTGCAATCGAAGGCATCCGTGCCAGACATGTTTCGTGGAAAGATATTTCTCTCACAAGCTCCTCACACATTGAAAGTGGCTGCCTCGATCAAGATCTTGCCTACATCATGTACACCAGCGGCTCCACGGGCGAGCCCAAAGGCATCATGCACTCTCATGCCAGCGGCTTGAGCTATGCCAAATGGGCCCATGATGTCTACAGCCTCCGCGCTGAAGATCGTCTGACCAACCATGCCCCCCTCCATTTCGACCTATCCACATTCGATTTCTTTGCCGGCGCCCTAGCAGGTGCCACGACCGTGATCGTAGGAGACGAGTATCTCAAACTCCCCGCAAGCTACTCACAGCTGCTTGCCGATGAGAAGATCACCACGTTCTTCACCGTACCTTACACGCTGACCCAGCTACTCACACGCGGAGCACTCGACCAACGCGATCTCACCGCGCTGCGATGGATTATCTTTGGAGGTGAACCCTTTCCGATGAAGTACCTTGTCAGCCTCATGGCAGCCCTCCCTCAAGCACGCTTCAGTAATATGTACGGACCCGCCGAAGTGAACGGCTGCACCTACTATCATGTTCCCCGCCCCATTGAGGACGAAGAGACGCCTATCCCTATCGGAACGACATGGCGCAACGCAGACGCTCTGATCGTAGACGCGGACGATCACATCCTGACAGACAACACACCAGGCGAATTACTCATTCGCAGTAGCACCATGATGCAGGGCTACTGGAATCGCCCAGATCTCAATAAGCTTGCCTTCGCCAAACTCGCAGGCACCGAGGAGCACCCGCACTACTACTATTGCACGGGAGACCTTGTCGAGCGACTCGATGATGGAAACCTCAAGTTTCTTGGACGTAAGGATCGCCAAATCAAAACACGGGGCTACCGCGTGGAACTCGATGAAGTAGAAGCCTCCATGCTCAAGCTCGCACCGGTGGAAGAAGCTGCCGCGTTCGCCGTCCCCGACGGCGAAGGTTCTCTGGCAATCCACGTCGCCGTCATCCTCGCGCCTGAAAGTAATCAGGTCACCTCCATCGATCTCCTGAAAACCCTGAAAGAAATGCTCCCCTGGTACAGCGTGCCACAGAAGCTGACGACGGAGTTCACGTTTCCACGCACCACCAGCGGCAAGATCGACCGACGTGCCTTACAAACTCGAGCCGCGCAGGCCTAACTACATTCATGTCTGACAATCGCTCCCTCATTCGAGACTTCATTCTCCACGAACTGCTGAACGGCGAGCAAGCAGACGAACTTGAGTTCGATACGAACCTCCTCGTGTCTGGGCTGGTCGACTCACTGGGAATGGTCAGACTGATTGCTCATCTTGAAGAGAAGCTCTGCGTCAAGATCCCACCGGAAGACGTCACCATTGAAAACTTCATCAGCATCGATGTCATGGCTGACTACCTTAAGACCGTTCAAACATCCTAAATGGACACCTCTTCCACCATCCAATCTTCGGGCCTCACGGGGACCCAATACCTCCTTTGGCTGGGGCAAAAGTTAAATCCTGACATTCCCCTTTACAATATGATTCTGACCTTCCGTTGGAAGGTCAGAATCGACGAGGCCCGCTTCGGTCAGGCTTGGCAGCGCCTCGTCGAGCAGAACGAGGCGTTGCGCTCCGTCATCCGGGAAGAGAATGGTCAACCGACTCAAGAGGTCTTGGCAGCAATGCCAGAATCTCTTCAGATCGTTGATCTATCCGCACGGCCAGCAGACCTTGCATCATGGATCGACGCTCAGCGTCAGCGAATCTTTGATGTCGAACGTTGCCTCTATCATTCGGCTCTCATTCGCTTAGGTGAAGATGACTACCTTTGGTACCTGAACCAGCACCATCTTTTCACCGACGGCTGGTCGTCCTCCGTTGTCTATCGTCGCCAGCTCGAATTCTACGAAGGTACCATCACAGAGACCTCGTTGCCACCGCAGTATGGCGACTATATTTCTTTTGAGCAAGCCAAGCGCAGAGGCGCGGCACAAACCGCCCAGCAATTCTGGGATAAGAAGCTTGCCCGACATCACACGTCGCCCATCTCGCTCTACGGAAGACCGACTGGCAACCTGTCTCCGCGAACAACCCGTGTCGCACGGGAGCTGGGAACGGACCTCACTGAACGTCTCAAAGCACTGTCTTCTCAGAATGGCTTTCTCACCTTGACGCCGAATCTGGCAATGTTCCAAATCTTTGCCACGACCCTGTTTGCATGGGTCCACCGGGCCAGTGGCATCGACAAGCTGGCTATTGGTGCTCCGTCGCACAATCGACCTTCCAAGAGTTTCAAGGAAACCATCGGTGTCTTCATTGAGATCTTTCCAATGCTCGCTGAGTTCGACGAAGAAGAGACTTTCATGAGCCTTTTCAAGAAGGTACTCAGCGAAACAAGCACCTTCCTTCGCCATGCTCAGCCAGGAGCCGGAAAGCCCGAGTACATTCGAGCCTTCCCTGTCTTTCTTAACTTCATACACGCTTCATTTCCAAACCTTGAAGGCGAGCCCGTGGATGTCGATTGGATTCACTCAGGCTACGGAGACAGCGACCATGCCTTGCGCTTGCAGGTTCACGACTTCACGAAGTCGGGAAACTTGTGTCTGCACTTTGACTTCAACGACGAACTCTTCCCTGACGACCTGAAAGCCTGGGCGTCCGAGCACTTTGTTCACCTGCTAGAAGCATTTACCCAGAATCCAGACGCCAAGATCTCCGATGTCTTCCTTCTCGGAAGGGAAGAGCAGCAAGCGCTGTTGAAGAACTACAACACGACGAAGGCCAGGAGGCCAGACGCATCTGTCTCCGTAGTCATGCTCTTTCAGAGGGAGGCTGCCGCCCATCCTGACACCGTCGCCATTCGTGAAGGCGGAGCCATCATGACCTATGCGGAGCTAAACGCGTCCGTCGATCGCGTGGCGTCGGATCTCAGAGAGCGCGGCATTGGGCGCGGCGACAAGGTCGGCCTCTGCCTGTTGCGATCCACCCAGGCCGTCATCAGTTTGTTAGGTGTTCTCCGTGCAGGAGCTGCCTATGTACCGCTCGATCCAGCCTACCCGGCAGATCGCCTTCGCTTTATCTTGGAAGACATTGAGGCTCCGCTTCTCATCACGGAGGCTCGCCTGCAAGATCGACTTCCGCTCACTAAGACCCCGGCCATTCTCGTTGACGACGCCCTCCAGTCGACCGCGCCTTCCAACCTGCTTGGGGATCCCCAGTCAGAAGACATCGCCTACCTGATCTACACCTCAGGCTCCACCGGACAACCCAAGGGGGTTCTCGTTGATCATGGCGGTCTCTCACACTACGCGACATGGTCGCAAGATACCTACCTCGACGAAGAGTCGCTAGCCTTTCCACTCTTCTCCTCGCTCGCCTTCGATCTGACCATCACCTCTATCTTCGTGCCCTTGATTTCTGGCGGTGAAATCGTGATCTATCCAGAGGGAGATGGAGCCGTCGATTTGGCCGTGCTACAAGTCTTCGAGGACGATGCCGTCGACATTGTCAAACTCACGCCCTCACACTTAGCCCTCTTTAAGGACATCGCGCCTGGAGATCGTAGGATCCGCAAGATGATCTTGGGAGGCGAAGACCTTCGCACGGACTTGGCCAAAGAGATCACCAGCCGGTTCACGAGTGGCTTGGAGATCTACAATGAGTACGGTCCTACCGAGGCGGTGGTCGGCTGCATGATCCATCGCTATGACCCCGAATTAAACCAGGCAGGTTCGGTTCCAATTGGCAAACCAGCCGATGGCGTGCAGATCTACCTGCTTGATCCCAACCAGCAGCCCGTGCCGAACGGTGTCGCTGGGGAGATGTACATTGCGGGAGACCGCTTAGCCCGGGGATACTGGAATCGGCCTGAGCTTACCGCAGAGCGCTTTGTCAGTGTCCCGGAGTTGTGTGAAGGTCAACTCTATCGGACCGGCGATCTAGCACGCATGCAAGATCCCCAGACCATGACGTACCTCGGCAGGATCGATGATCAGGTGAAAGTCCGAGGCGTGCGTATCGAGCTCGGTGAGATTGAGTCACAGATGCAAGGGCATCCTCAGGTGGGTGCCGCCGTGGTCGATCTCATCCAATTCGACGATCCTACAGCAAGCCAAGATTCCCTCTTCCATTGCATTCGCTGCGGTCTTCCCTCAAACTTCCCAGAGGTCGACTACGACGACGATGGCGTTTGCCACCTCTGCCGCGAATACGCGACCTACGAGCACCACGTTTCCCAGTATTTCCAAGACCTCACAGCACTCAATGCCATCCTCGAGAAAGGCAGGACTCGGAAACAAGGAGAATATGATTGCATGACCCTACTCAGTGGAGGCAAGGACAGCACCTACGTCGTCTATCAGCTTGTGAAGATGGGGTTCAAGGTGCTTGCCTTCACGTTAGACAATGGCTACATCTCGGATGGAGCGAAGGCCAACGTTAGGAAAGTCGTTGATGAGTTGGGCATCGATCACATTTTTGGTGAAACACCTGCCATGAATGCGATCTTCGTAGACAGTTTGAAGCGTTTTAGCAATGTCTGTCAGGGCTGTTTCAAGGCACTCTACACGCTCAGCATGCAAGTCGCCCTTGAGAAAGGCATTCCGACCATTGTCACCGGACTATCAAGGGGACAATTCTTTGAAACACGCCTCACGGCGGAATCCTTCTGTCAGCCTCAATTCGATGTCTCAGCAATCGACGAGACCGTTCTCGATGCTCGCAAAGCCTATCATCGCATGGATGACGTGGTTGCACGCACCATGGACACCGGAGCGTTTCAGAACGATGACGTCTTCCAGCAGGTCGAGTTTGTCGATTTCTATCGATACTCCCAAGTGAGCCTGGACGACATGTATGCGTTTCTAGAAAACGACGCTCCCTGGATTCGCCCCGACGATACTGGACGTTCGACCAATTGTCTGATCAACGAAGCCGGCATTTATGTGCACAAGAAGGAGCGTGGCCACCACAACTATGCCCTGCCTTACAGCTGGGACGTCCGTCTCGGCCACAAGGAACGTGAGGCCGCCATGGATGAGCTCGACGATCAAATCAACGTGCAGAACGTGCATCGTATTCTCAAAGAGATTGGCTATGAGACCGATCTCACGACCTATGAGCAAGGCGACAAACGTCTCGCAGGCTATTATGTCAGTGACAAGAAGCTTACGACCGAAGACTGGCATGCCTTCCTTGGAGACCAGTTGCCAGATTATCTGATCCCGTCCTATTTCGTTCAACTGCCAAAGCTCCCACTCACGGTCAATGGCAAGGTGGATCGCGCCCTCTTGCCACCTCCTGTCGAACGACGACGTCCAGAGCTGCACCAAGTCTACACAGCTCCCGTCACAGAGTTGGAAATGGCACTAGCTGAGATTTGGGCAGACGTTCTCAAAGTCGAACGCGTGGGGCTCGACGACAATTTCTTCGATCTTGGAGGCGACTCCATCATGAACATTCAGATCGTCGCACGATGTGCTCAGGCTAACATCGCCCTCACAGCGAATCAGCTTTTCAAGAACCAGACCGTTCGGGATCTTGCCCACGTGGCCGATTGGAAGACCACGACCTCTCTAACTGAAGAAGCTGTCGTTCACCAGGCACCTTTCACGCCCATTCAGAATTGGTTCTTCCGCCAAGCCGGCCATTCCAACTTCTGGAATCACGAGCTTGTGCTGCAGGCCACCACCTCTTTGGACACTGATAGACTTAAGAAAGCCCTCGTAGCCCTCACGGCCCGCCACCTCTCTCTAACCACGTCTTTCACCAACGAATACCAGCAGCTCACTGAGCATCGCTCCTCCCCCGAACTACTACAGGTGCAGTTGGCGGGGCCTTCAGAATTGGCGACCGCCTGCGCACCGGTCCACGAAAGTTTCAACATCGCCGAGGGGAAACTCTTCGCCGCCGTTCTCGCTTCGTTTCAGGATGGAAATGCGGACTGTTTGGTCCTGATCGCGCACCATCTCGCGGTCGACGGCATTTCCTGGCAGGTCCTGACCACGGACCTTGAGGCCGCATACGCTGGAACCCTAGATGAAGTCACCACGTCTGCCAGTTACCTTCAGTGGGCGAGCCACCTGGGCAGCGTGACTTTTGAAAAAGAAATTCCATTCTGGAAAGGTCTTCTCGCGCAGCCGAGCGGAGCGCTGCCAGTTCCCACGACACCAACTGTTATCGGGGTTATTGCTCAGCATCACGAACAGCTCGCGGCCGCAGAGACTGACATCTTACTCCACAAGACGCCGCAAGCCTATCACACTCAGATTCAAGACGCCCTCCTCACAGCGCTATGTCTATCACTATCTGAAGCTTATGATTCTCCACATTGGACGATCGATGTCGAAGGACACGGACGCCAACACCCACTCGACGACGCACCTTCGATCCACGCGACCGTGGGTTGGTTCACCACCATCTATCCCGTCCGCCTCGAAGCGATGGGTAACAACGCGATCAGCACGCTAACCAAGACTAAAGAGTTCCTCCGCAGCATCCCAAATCAGGGCTTCGGCTTTGGATCACTCCGCGAAACGCAAGAGGGACTGCGCGACGCGCCTGCCCGGCAAATTCTCTTCAACTACCTAGGCCAACTTGATGCGGCACTCAGCACGAACACGTTTGCCTATCACAAACCGCTCTCGCTGCGGCGCGATCCTAGCCTGAAGGCCCCCTATCTCCTGGAGATCAATGCCTTCACCCACGGAGGCCAGCTGAACGTAGCTCTGGACTTCGCACCCGATACTCTCTCAGCAGACACAGCGGCTTCTTTGTCTAACAAGTTTCTCTCGAAGCTCTGCGAGATCAACCAAGCCTGCGCGGCCAACGACCAATCGGCATTCACACCATCAGACTTTCCCTTAGCCAACCTTGACACCGACAAGCTCGGCAAGGTGGCCGCGCTGCTCAAGCAACCTAACGGCGGC
>Ga0213868_10000558_pt1 | contig 35085 bp, 17 predicted proteins | sample PICome_9_FD_160087 | JGI IMG/M metagenome (GOLD analysis project Ga0213868, IMG submission 160087) | Coastal seawater microbial communities near Pivers Island, North Carolina, United States - PICO127 | ecosystem: Environmental > Aquatic > Marine > Coastal | place: USA: North Carolina...
TTCGTCGTCGAGCACCGTCTCCAACTGACCGGGGAATCCGTGTGCATCGCGCCACTCGACATAAGTGTCCGGAAACTCCACAGGAGCATCGACAGCTGGTCGCTTCCAGCCATCACCGGAGCGCGCGGCATTATCGTCATTGAGACACTGCGCCAGCTCCGCGACGATATCGGCATAGGCAGAATCTTCTATCAAGTTCACCGTCTCGCCGGGGTCGGCAACGTAGTCGTAAAGTTCGCGGTGCTCTGGCGAGACCCCAATGATTTCGTCGAAGTCGAGCGTGCTGTCGCTCGAAGTTGTGCGCCACCACTCGGTGTAACGATATCGATCGGTGCGCAGACTGTAGCCCATTCCGGGGCCGCTATCTGCCACTCCGTCACCGCTGATCGTACGCTGATACTGACTGAACGCTGCCTTCTTCCACGGCTGGTCAGGATCTTCGAGCAGAGGCATCACGGACGTTCCCTGCAACTTGAATCCCCCAGGCTGAGTCGGAAAGTCGAGGCAACAAATCTCGGCGAGGGTCGGGAACACGTCGACCAGTTCGACCGGGGCAGCGCATGTCCTTCCAGCGCTCCCAAGGGCGTCCATTCCCGGCGCGCTGATAATCAGCGGCACACGCGTAGCCGCTTCGTAGTTGCTGTGCTTCGACCAGAAACCGTTGTGATCCCCGAGGTGCCAACCGTGGTCTCCCCAGAGCACGATGACGGTATTGTGCACAATCGAATCAGCCGTGCTAGGATCCCCATCCGGGTTTTCGAGCGCATCCAAGAGTTTGCCAACCTGCGCATCGGCAAAGCTGACACAGGCCATGTAGGCATGGATCAGATGGCGTGCCTCTGCAGCTGTCGGGACGCTACCAATGTCGCTGTAGCTGCTCGGTTCACCGCTGAACGGGGCAGTGAAGGCATTGGTTCCAACCGGAAGTTTTTCCACCCCGGTGTAGCCGTCCAGATCAATCTGCGACGGGTCGTAGAGATCCCAGTAGCGCTTCGGACACGCGAATGGCAAGTGCGGTTTCTTCAAACCAACCGCAACAAAAAAGCGATTCCCAGCGGCGGCCAGCTCGCCGATCTTCGCGACTCCAGTCTCAGTATTGGCACCATCACTGTAGTCGTTATCCTCGATTGGATTTCCACGACGATCGACCACGCCGGCGTCGGTAGCGGAGGCACTTCGGTCGCCAGCATCTTCCAGCGACGCCTTGGCAGGCTCGTAAAATACCGGCCGGTTGTTGTTGACGTAGCCACCCGGCCAAGAGATCGGATCCTGCTTGGCGTTCCCACCACCGTGGTAAATCTTACCGGTGCCAAATACCATGTAGCCGTCCGATCCAAAATGCTGAGGGATGGTGACGACATCCGGGTGAATGTCGCGGAAGAAGGTCTCGAGTTTCCAGCATCGTGTGTAGTCCGGCCGCATGCCTGTCATGATGCTCGCGCGCGAGGCATTGCAGACCGCCTGCTGACAGTGCGCATTGGTAAACCTTAGTCCACGCGCAGCAAGCCGATCCATGTTAGGGGTCAGTGGGCGAAGTGGAGCATCCCCGCCGTAGATATTGATAAGCGGCTTGAGGTCGTCGATCGGGATAAACAGCACATTGAATTGCCCTTCAGGCAACAGCCGCTCGCGCGCAGGGTCATCCGGCGGATCCCCAGAACCGTTGCCAGTGATCTGCAGGTCGTCGATGCGAATCTGCGTCGATGGATTCTGATCATGATCAGAAAGGGTCCAGCGCAGCGTGACTTGAGATTGTCCCTCGATGGCGTCGAGCGATGAAAGATCAGCAGACCACGTGTTGTTCTGCTTGTTGTTAACCAGGGTAAGCTTCGCCCCGGGGACCGAAGCGAAGCTGCCGGCTGCTCCGACCTTGTATTCGAAAGCAAGCATCGAAGTGATTGAAACACCGTCCAATTTCAGGCCATTGTTGCGGTAGCTGAAGCGGACAGAAAAATCTGTCGCATCGGTGGTATCGATCGTGATCTCGAAGCGATTGTTCGCCGAGGGGTTGGCGTTGCCATTCCATGTCGCGGTGCGCCCCCTCGCCCAAGTGTCGCCGTTGAAATGGGTGAACTGATAGTTCCCGACGCCGATAAATTGACCCAGCTGCTCACCCGTGCGCGAGAAACTCGGAACCGTGGCGAGATTGTGGTAGGTAACGGATTCAGTGAAGGTGCTATCAGCAGTAGTTGTCCCGGACAGTTCTCTTTGGAACGCCCAATACGCACCAACCGCCGTCGCATCATCGCCAGCGAGCGCTTGGGAACAGGCAACGAGAATCCCCGTTGCCATTAGGACGAAATTTTTTTTCATGCTGTTGGGGATTCCAAGGATTAGCTCACCGCTCGGCTGTGTTCAAGCCCAGCAATGCGTCAGTCACCCCCCTTTCACCCCCATGGGTTCCGCCAATCTCCGGTTTCCGGGACCTTTCCTCCAAAAGCAAATTCCTAGCAGTCCTCCGCTGCGGTCCAAATGTGGCTTCATGGCCGCTTCGCCAAGAGAAATTTTCTAGTAGTAACCGTAATTTCCTAGCAGCTTTGCAATCATGAAAACTAAACAAGGTCTGAGACTTGTCGGCCTCGCTATTTTTTTGACATCGCCCGCTAGGCTGCAAGCCGACGACGGCTATGCCATAGTGGTAAGCAAGGACACCCATGCACACGCCGATTGGGCGCCAGTCGTCGAGGCGCTACGCAGCAAGCACAGCGGCATTGTAATCGAGTACGAGAAAAATCTTTCGGAAAGCCTCCCAGCGTTACAAACGGCGTTTCCGAAATATACCTGTATCGTCGCCAAGCCAGAAGATGCAGGACGTGCCTTCGTAGCCTCCGCCCATCAACTCACCCGTCAACTCGACGCGGATCCCTACCCCGACACCATCTGGGCCATTGTCACAGGGTATGAACCGGCTGATGCCTTGCGCATAGCCAAGCATGCCGAACCGCTAACGGTAAAACGCGCCCTTTCCGGGACGGTCGGTTCACCTTTGGACGCCTATGACGAAGGCGTCATGTTCAACGAACTAAAAGCCAATGCGATGTGGGAAAAAGTCTCCGGTCAAACCGTTGCCCGCAAGTCCTGCCCGCAAGACACCACCAAGCTCATTGTCGATTCGCTAAACGACTACAAACCGGACGTCTTCATCACCAGCGGTCACGCTACGGAGCGTGACTGGCAACTGGGCTTCACTTATCGCAACGGCTACTTCAAATGCAAAAATGGGCAGCTCTTTGGTCAGGATTCCTCGGGCGGACGCCATGACATCAACTCGCCCAATCCAAAGGTTCACCTGCCCGTGGGCAACTGTCTAATCGCGCACGTTTCCAATCGCGAATGCATGGCGCTGGCGCTAATGCATTCCGCCGGCGTGAATCAAATGGTGGGCTACACCATCCCCACCGGTTACGGCTACGGCGGTTGGGGCGTAAAGGACTACTTTTCGGAATTACAGGCGGGGCGCTTTAGCCTATCGGAAGCGCATCACGCCAACCAAATCGCCCTCAACTACAATATCGAGACATTAGCAAAAGCCGGTAAACGCATCCACGGTCTCAGCGGCGATCGCGACGTGGTTGTGCTCTACGGCGACCCCGCTTGGGAGGCGCGTATGCCAAAACGTCAATTGCCCTGGACCCAGACCCTCAGCAAAAAAGGCGGCATCTATACCTTTACCGTTACCGCCAACGAACGCGGCGACTGGGACAATCGGCCCGTCATCCACCTTCTAGCGAAACGCATCACCAACGTGAAACTTCTTACCGGAGAGGAACTCAACCCCGTCATCGGCGATAATTTTATTCTCATCAAGTTTAACAAAGGCGTCGCTCCCATGAAAGGGAATCGCGGCGAGGCAATTCCGATCCGAGGCGACTATGAAAAAGGCCAGACCTTCACCATCACCTTCTCGGGAGAAGTCATCTAGTGGACCATCCTCAAACGCCACCACACTACCAAGCGCAACTTCGAGATCGAGACCATGGAGCCCATAACCCCCTTTTCTCCCCTCCTCCGTTCCAGTTCTTGGGGGGAATACCATTGGAATAAAGCGAGATTTGTTGTAGGCGACATAGTACACTAATGTTCACAGATTTTTTCAATTCTCTGGTAGACTTATTCGATGATCAATCGGATTGGATCCAATGGGCCATAGTCGCTGGCTGTCTTGGATTTACCTTCGTGATCAAGAAAGCAATAACGCACTATTTTAATAAGACTGATACCAAGTTTAAAAGGCACTATAAATCCGCATTCGATAACTACGACGGCCTTCGCACCTATCCCTGTATTCTTGTGTTTTGCCTGGTAGTAGCATTGAATACTGTTCCTCTCTTCGACCTGGAATCGCGATACATCAAGGTCATTTCTTATTTGGTGTCAGCCTACTGCGTCTACAATCTAGTAAACGTATTCTCAAGGGGACATTTTGTCCCCAAAGTACTTGGCTTACTGATCTATATTACACTGGCACTCTCCTTAATAGGTTGGCTCGAACCACTCAAGCAAGTGATGTCGAACGCTGCGATTCCGGTCGGTGATATTCGTCTTGATCTCTGGCGGATTCTCTCGGGGATTGTGATTCTATTAGTGCTTCTTTGGCTCGCCGGAGTGATTAGTAATCTTATAGAGGTAGGGGCTCGGCGCAATAGGTCGCTGCCTCCCACGATGCGAGTCCTTGTCATGAAGGCGTCTCGCCTCTTTCTCTATGTGGTGGCGATTTTGATTTCTTTGAAGACATCTGGCGTCGACCTCAGTGCTCTCGCCTTTTTTTCAGGAGCCCTTGGTTTGGGATTAGGTTTTGGTTTGCAGAAGGTCATTTCTAATTTGGTTTCAGGTGTGATTATTCTGCTAGATAAATCGATCAAGCCTGGCGACGTCATCGAGATCGACGGCACCTATGGTTGGATCAATACGCTCCGAACTAGATATGTATCTGTCCTCACACGCGATCGTAAAGAAATCCTGATTCCCAATGAAGACTTCGTCACCAACAAGGTAGTAAACTGGTCTTTCTCTGATACTTTTGTGCGGATTAAGGCAAATGTAGGGATCTCTTATGACGCGGATGTTGATCAAGCGATCGAGGGCTGCATCAGGGCTGCGGAAAGTATCCCGCGCGTTGTAGGGAATCCTTCTCCCAAGTGCCTGCTGGTGGGCTTTGGAGATTCGTCGATCGATTTGCAGATTCGCTTCTGGATCAATGATGCTAACGAGGGCGTGGCCAATGTGCGTTCCGCTGTGCTGTTGCAGGTGTGGAGGGAGTTTAAGGAAAACAACATCGAAATCCCATTCCCGCAGCGTGAGATTCGCATGAAGAATATTTCTAGTGGCGGGCAAGTTGGCTTTTCAGGAACGGTAGGGGATTTCGATCCTAACGACCCAGACGATGCGGCGGAAGCTAGGGAAATCGAGGGAATATTAAAGGCTTCAGAGAACCCCTCCGAGGCCGATAAGAAAAAATGACAGTGGAGACTAGCTAAGTTCTTCTGTTGCGAGCTCGAATTACTCGTCTAGACCATATTGCCCATTTCAATGATCATGTCTTGGTTCCATACAGGATCTCAAACAAAGTTCTCAGGGCATCGTCAATACCTTCGACGCCCAAGATGCGTGATTGTGTATCAGCAGCGATCACTCGCCCCATGCCGGGGCCTTAGCAAAAACGTATCATCTACTTTCTCCACCCTCCGTTCCGGTCCAAAGGCGACATCAAGGCCCTCCCGCCATAGGAAAACTCCTAACAATTCAGTGAAAAAACAGCGAAGACCAAGTTTGCGGTGCTGCGTCAGGCTCATTGGAAACTCGCCTGGGCGGTCATCTTTGGCCAGTGAGGCGCTGTTTCAGGTGGGTCGACTCCGGGTCCGGCCACTCCTTAGGATTAGGAAGGCACTGGCCAGAATGAGCCCGGCCGATCCGATCGAAAGGATATAGGTGAAGGAGCGGAAAAATTCCAGGCGGGTGGCCTCGCCTACAACTAGATCTTTGAACAGGAGAATCGCAACCGAACCGGTGTAGCCGAGGGCGTCGGCAACATAGATGGCAAAAACCGCTGTTCCGATCACATGAGCTTTGGCGATTATCCGATCGAACAGGATCGAGCCGTAAGGAACATAGGCAAGGTAGGAGCCAATCCCGATGAGGATCATCCAGGTGAGGCCGTTGATTGCGCCGCGGTCGAATAAGAGAGTGCTGACCCCCAGCGAAACGGCACCGAAGATCATCAGCGAGAAAGCAGCGAGCAGGCCGAAAAAATTATCGCGGATACAGAAGAGGAGCGCCAGAGGGACGAGGACCCCAAAGGCCACCCAAGTCTCACTCTTGGAAAAAATACCCGGTTTCTCGCCGTAGCCCAGCTCGGAGAATATCTCGACTCCGTAGTTGTCCCTGTAATCGCGGAAGGCGGTGAGGAAAATGGAGGCAAAGAACAGCATCGTCAGCGGCAGGAAGAAACGTCTGAGGAAGCTGATGCGGTGGGCTCCGTCCATCGGCTCCCGGGGACTTCGCTCCTCCTCGTCGTCGGCGTCCGGGTCTGGGAGCTGATCGAGCAGGAACGTCGAGACAACAAAGGGTATGAGGAATATCAGACCAGTGGTAAACGGCATCCAGAACTCTGATACTCCATGGTGGTCCATGAGCCAGCGACCGACGTCCTTCACGACACCGCTTGCGAGGATAAAGGAACAGGAGAGGCCCGCGAGAAGGAGCTCCGAGGTCCGGCGCCCCTCCAAGTACCAGACAACCAAACCCCAGACCATTCCCAGGGGGAGACCGTTTGCAAAGAGGGCCAGGATCTTGAGTTGCGGGGGTAGCACCGCGAAGAGCAACAGCGCGATTTCGGCGACGGTCACCAGGCCAATAAGCATGGCCAGCCTCCTGCCGCGCGTCATCTCCGAGCAGAACTTGATGCCCAAATACTTGGACAGAGCGTATCCGATAACCTGGCTGATCACGAATGCCGTCTTCAGTTCGACCTGTGTCCCAAACAGTGCAAGTCCCTCGTACTGAGCAGCCGAGAACGGCTTGCGAAAGGCGTACATGCAAAAGTAGGTCGAGAAGGACGTGCCGATGGCAAACACCACCAGCACCCACGCCGGAGCGCCCGCCAGCCACCGGGTCAAACGTCCACGATCTCCGCGAAGCACTACGACGAAGGCTTCCTGCCAATGACGAAGGTTGCCTGTCCGTGCTGCCGGCGGCGTTCTTCTCGTTCGGCGAGGAACGCAGTCAACGAGTCATCCCCTCGCATGCGTTCGATTTCGGCACTCACATTTTCCAATTCCTCCGGCTCGACGAGGGCCCAGCTGGAGTCACCATCACGCCACTCCTTCCGTGTCGGCCCGAGTGGATCGAGGTAGGTTTCTCCCTGCAGTACTTCGTCAAGGGAAACCAGTCGGCCACCCGGTTCCAGGCCGGACTCGCTCATGCCCTGCTCTAGAAGGTCTAGGGGAATGAACCGCTTGACCAGTCGGTCGATCGCTTCGGGGATGAGTGCAGAATACCAATAGCCCTGACGGTACTGCTCGTGGTAGCAAGTTTGGATCACCAAAGTCCCGCCCGGTGCGAGCACCCGTGAGAACTCGGCAACCGAGCTTCGTGTCGCGGCGAAGCTCTCATCAGATCCATCCTCCAGATCGTGGAGCACGTAGTTCACCACCACCCCATCGCAGGACCCTGATTCAATAGGTAGCTCGAGGACGGAACCCTGTTGCAGTGTCACCTCCTGATGATTCGCCATCTTCGTCCGCGCGGTTTCCAGCATACCCGGGTTGAGTTCCACGCCTTCCACTCGTGCCACTTTGCCGGCGAGGGCAGGCAGGTAGTTGCCCGTCCCACATCCGGCGTCGAGGACGGTTTGATCGCCGAGGGGCCTGGAGCCGCAGGCCAAGGCTCCGAATATTAATTCCAAACCGACCGGTTGCCTGGTAAGATCGTAATTCGCGCTGGTGTTCGTGTAGTTTTCAAAAAGGGACATAATAAGAGGTTTTTAATCCGTGGCAGGTTACTTACCCAAAGCAATGATGAACTTCTCTCCATTTCGCCGGACACAGGCATGAAGAGCGCAATACGGAGATTTCATGGACACGGGCGTCTTCGCCAAGGATGAGTCACCCCTCCTTTTTTCCTCCGCCCCCTTCAACGACGCCCTAAGGCGCTCTGGCTTATTGAGTTTGCATGAAGGTCTTGTAGTCAAGAGCCTGCTTCTTTGATGTTCCGGATTCCCGGATCATAGAAAAAAGTTTTTGTGCTATAGCAGGATCCTCCAAGGCATCTCCTGTCCTCTTTTGCCACGACGTTAGTTCGGCTTTCAATCGACCAAGTATCTCGGCATGCGCAAGGTCTTCAGCCAGATTCTTGAATTCAAAGGGATCCGTTTGCAGGTCATACAACTCGTACTTGGGCGGCTTTCTCATTATTTTATAGGCCACTTGAACCTGTTTTGAAGCGGCCGCCAATAGTTCGGCCTCCGGTGTCTTGAAGAATTTTCTACCCATAGTGAAGGCATAGCCAGGATTCATCTCTCCTGCGAGTGGGTTATAGATCAGCTTGTATCGTGCATCACGCACCGTTCGCTGAGGCCAGGGATTGTGATTGGAGTGAACATGAAACTCGGTGAAAAGATACTTTCGCCAGTTAGGACTCCCGCCATAGGTGATGGTCTTAAGGGACTGGCCAGGTAGTGACTTGGGTATCGTGACCCCGGCGATTTCGCAAAAGGTCGGGAAAAGATCGAGCGTGGTGACCAGTTCCTTTTTTTGCTGCCCACCCTTTGCTCCGGGCCAGCGAATAATCATGGGAATCTTTACCCCGCCCTCATAAGAAGTTCGTTTGCCCCGCAGAAGATCAGCCCCGTGATCACCGATATAAACCACCACGGTATCCTTGGACTTGCCGGAAGCCTCTAGGGCCTCAAGCAGATCACCGATATATGAATCCAGGCGCATCATGCAGTTGTAGTAGTCAGCGGTCTGCTGGCGCAGCTCAGGATGATTGATTCCCATGTAGGGAATAGCATCAACATCCTTGCCAGTCAGCGGCTTGGCCGGAAGCTTATCAACTGTCTTTATAAAAGGGCGATGGGCATCAGGATAATTCACATGCAGATAAAAAGGCTCGTCGCTTTGCTTGATAAACTTTGCTGCATTTTCTACGTAAGCGGCCATATCCTTACGGCTAAAATTGGCACTGGGAATGGCCTTGAAATCAAAAGGGAAGGCGCTCCTGGGATTGATGTGCAGTTTACCGATGATACCGGTGCGGTAACCCGCCCTACCAAGGGTCTTCACCACGTTTTTGATTTTCCCTGAGTACATTGCGTAATTCCAGGTGGCCAAGCCGATCTGCCCGTTTTGATGTGGATAGAGACCGGTTAGAAAGGCCGCCCTCGATTGCGAACACCCCGCCTGTGGAACATAGGCATTACGAAACAACGTGCCCTGGGTTGCCAGTTTGTCTAGGTAAGGTGTTTTGACCGGCGCACCATAACACCCAATCTCAGGCCCGTTATCTTCTGAAACAATGAACAGAATATTGGATTTCTTTTTTTGATCCGACGCCTGCCCCCATAATGAGGCGCCCATTACAAAAAATAAAAGTATGGCGATTAGAGATACTATTTTGACGAGGCTCATCTTTGCCCCGTTGTATACGGTCTTAATAAGCTACTTCACAAGTTTCTCGATTTTCTCAGTGACCTCAGCTGAGGTTGGCTCAACCCCTGAATTGAAACGAGCGATGATTTTACCGTCAGCATTGATGAGGAACTTTTCAAAGTTCCAGCCAATGTCACCGGCATGTGGAGATTTCTTCCCTGCCAACGCTTCATACAAAGGATGTCGATTTTCACCATTCACCTCAATCTTCGAAAACATCGGAAAACTAACATCATATTTCGTCTTACAAAAGGCCTTGATATCCGCCTCCGTGCCGGGCTCTTGCCCTCCAAATTGATTACAAGGAAAGCCAGCGATCAAAAGCCCCTTTTTCTCATATTTCTTATGGAGGGCTTGCAGCCCCTCATACTGACGCGTGAAGCCACACTTGGAAGCAGTATTGACGATCAGAACGACCTTAGGTTTGGTGACACCTAAGGTTGTCTTCCTGCCATCAATGGTCTCCACCTTAACGTCCAGAGGAGAAGCAGCAGCAAAAGATGAAATCAAAAACAAAGAACAGAGTGAGGTTAAATTGGGCCTAAACATGATTAGAAGATCACCCCAATCTCCACTCCGTCAAGAGATCAAATTGCCCTCATAACCGATGACTCCTTAGGCAGGAATAAAGTTTAATTAAGGAAATCCCGGTAGCGAATCAGAAGCACCGGAATTTAGATAACTTCCTCTTTCTCCCCACCAGCTCCAGTACAAATACGGCTCCATGGCCCTGCCACCAAAAGCAAAATCCTAGCAGCTATCGTTGAAACGTTCCACGTCCAACCACCGTATAATTCAACTAATCCCAACCGGTCCTCTCCGGTCCTCTCCGGTCCAAATACAATTCCATGGCCCTCCCGCCAAAAAATTCCTATCAGTCAGTAGGAATAGACCCAACTCACTCCACTATGAAACCCTCTAGCTCACCCCTTGTTTTTGCTGTCGCCGTCATGCTTATTACTGCCAACGAAAAGGCTGCAGGGCAATGGGTCGCCTATAACGATTCCGCCGATATTGATCCTGATTTGACAGCTGAAAATATCACATCGTTTGGACTTGGGCGAGAGTATCAGGGTGATGGTGGAGCAGGTGAGTTATTGGACTTTGAGACGGGAAATCCAACCGGTGTGGAAGTTAAATTTGTGGAAATATTTTCCACGGGTAATACCGTCAACTGGGCAGGAGATCTCTCCAGAGTCGACGAAGATTCTGATGCCGCGCTCACTTTCAGCGAGAATGTCGATCTTACCGGAAATATGAGCTACAACGATGCACCGGGTTGGTATGTCGATCTAATCATTACCGGACTCGATCCTGAACGCACCTACACGTTTGAAGGAACCGCTAATCGTGGCGGGGGGGCGTCTTATGCGGACCGGGTGACCAACTGGAGCATCTTGGAAGCCGATGACTTAGTTTATGCGAGCACACTGGCTGCCCATAAGGTCAGTGATGCTTCGGTCGAGTTTAGCACGGGGGAAAACACTGCGGGATACGTGGCACGCTGGACGGGAATTCAACCAGGGCAAGACGGAAAGATTTTGATCCGAACAACCCATGGCGTTGGAGAAGCAGCTGGCGGAATGCCGGGTGCTCATGCTTACAAGGGCTACGCTGGCGGAGCGTTTATTGTTCGCGAGGAACCTGCAGCAAGCGGGTTTGTCTGGCGCGCATTTAACGATAGCGTTATCACCGACCCTGGACTCGTGTCAGAGAACGCTACGAACTTCGGACTTGGGCGAGGGTTCGATGGAACTGGTGAGACCGGTGAATTACTCAAGATCAATTCGGGAGATGCTACAGGCGTAACCGTTGAATTTGTCGAAAATTTCTCTACGGGTAACACGATCAACACTGCGCGTGATTTTTCTGAATTTAATCCTGAAACTGATGCCGCCATGATTTTTGGAGACCATGTCGAAGCATCTGGAAACTTAAGTTACAACGACGCGCCGGGATGGTATCTGGATCTCATTATCACTGATCTTGATCCGGAGAAAACTTACTCTTTTTCGGGAACTGTAAACCGGGCGGGAGGAGCATCCTATGCCGACCGTGTCACCAACTGGACCATTCGTGATGCAAAGGCATCCGTCTATGCCTGTTCAACCGGGGCTCACAAAGTCAGTGACACCTCGGTTGAATTCAGCACAGGGGAGAATGGAGCTGGGTATGTGGCGCGCTGGACGGATATTCAGCCAAGCGAGGACGGTAAGGTTACGATTCGCACTAGCCATGGTGTCGGTGAAGCCAATGGGGGGCTGCCCGGCGCCCACGCCTACAAAGGCTATGGCGGTGGTGTTTTCATGTTAGGCGAGCAGTCAGGCGCATCTGTTGTTCCAATTGATTCAGTCGGTGTTTTCCGACTAGCTCCAGCCCCAAATTTGGAAAACGTGCATCCCAATGCGCCTGTCGAAATTGTCCTAGAGCATCGTTCCGCGGTGGTCGATCCAGCAACGATCTTACTTTCCTTAAATGAAATCAACGTAGTGCCGGAAGTGATCGTCAGTGAAGACGAAACGATCATTCGTTTTATCCCCTCAACAATGCCGGCCGCTAACTCAACAACGAACGTAGCCCTCAAGTTCAGCGATAACTCTGAACCAGCGACCGACTATGTCCGTGAGTGGTCATTCAAGGTGACGAATTATATCGACCAGAATTTATACGGCACGATCCCGTCATCCTGGGCAATGCCCATCGACGGTGCTCGACAACGGGGTATCGCCATGCGTGTTGCTGCTCCCAGCTTGGATGACGATGTATTCCTCGAAACCCCCGAGGACGTAGAAGCAATATGGAATGAAACCTTCGTGAACCTCGCAGATCTCAAGGATGCGAATAGTCTCGGTTATTTCATTGAAACTGGCACCATCAACTACCAAACCGATCTCGAGCCGCGTGGCAACAAGGCTGGTGAAACCAACTTCCCAGGGATTCAAAGCAGCTTTGAACCGGGGGTTCCATTTGGCCTTGAGATCGATACATTACTCCTCCTCGATCCAGGGTTCCACTTGTTCAATTTTACTGTGCCGGGAGACTTTGAGTGCTTCATCGGTTTTGGCAGTCACAAGATAAAACTACCGCGAACCTATGCTGAGTGCACGAACTGCGGAGGGGAGGACGGCCCGTGGTTCACCGGTATTGTGATAGAAGAGCGCGGCCTTTACCCTTTCAGAATCATCTACCCAAACCCGGGAGGCTCTGGCAGCCTTGAGTGGTTAGAAGTTGCCCCTGATGGTCGACGCCACTTAATCAATGCGCCGAATGAAGATTCGATCCCGGCATTCCTCCCATCGAGCATCTTTCCGGTCGGCTTGCGTGTCCTCAGTATCGAGCGCAATGGCCCCCTACTAAACTTGATGGTAGAGACCCCAGATCCATCGCTAGCTCACATCGTCGAAATGAGTACGAGTCTTGAGCCCAATTCATGGGGGCCAGCACTGATTGAGGACACTGAACAAATCAATGGCAACCTCCTGCGAATTGAGCTCGAAATGCCAACCAATCCAACTGCTTTTTTTCGTGTCCGGATCGGCGCAGACGGTAACTAGGAGAGCGTTTTCAGAGTCAGCACTGAGGTAGATACTTTCCTCATGTTAATTTGCTTTTTCAGCAGATTGCGATGATTTCCTTTCTGTTGGTTTTCGATTGATCTATTGCGTCGCGCTCGGACCGGGTCGCAATCCGAGCGATCTCGACTCCGCCTAACCCTATCGAGAAACTTTCAGACGCAGAAAATTTTCCTCCCCTGATACCAATGGAATCGACACCCTCCGTATTTCAACTTCGGCGCGAGCCTCGAGCAATTCATCAGGCGTATCAATCCAGGTTCTCAGATCGGAACTCGCTTGGACCTGGTAGATGATATCGGTTCGATCGAGAATCTTCCGGTAAGTCAAAACCATCAACTCCCCTTCATGCCCGATTGTAACTCCATCATCCTCTATAATTGTTGATCTTGGATTATTACCGAACGCGTATTCAATCAAAGTCTTCTTTCCATCCCCATCCCCATCCGCAAGATCACCCCATAGCGAGGATTCTAGATTAGGATCGGCGAGTTCTTCGATGCTAAAATGTTGATGCCGCCAGATTTCCATCGGCTCCGCATTGAAAAGAATCTTAGCAGGCCGCGGCCCCTCTTCCAATATGCCATCGCTCACCGTGACAGCGAATTTTGGGGGAGATTCCGGAGCCAGCCTCTGATAACGGAACATCGAAATATCCGTGACCCCAGAGACTCTCTCCCCGATTGTAAAATAAGCGTCAGCACTCGACGAAAAGCAAACCGCCTCTCCTTTTGGTTCGCCTCCCGGAACCCGTGCTCCAAAAAAGGGTAACTCTTCAATAGCACTACCGGTGAGAAGGTCGGTAATAGAGACGCTCAGATCCGGACGCCGAAAATACAAAACGTGCTCGTAGTTTCGAACGATAATTTCGAGCCCATCTCGGGAAATATCGGCAGCAGTTGTACTCACTGAAAAACCGTAAAGGCGATCGTGAATGATGGCTGGCATCTCACCGAGATATTCCAAGGTTTGCACGCCAATATAGTTTTCCTGATGAGCGAGCCGGAACAACCGGCCGACTGTTTCACGCTTAGACAGAATATACACGTCCCCGTTATGTGGATCGACGATCAACGATTCTGCGTCGCGGCGAGCTGGAACACCGGGCACTCCAGGTCCACCTTCACCTCCCGGTGTTACGGGATATTGAAACTCAATTCTCTCGATGTCCGTTTCCGGAATAATTCCACCCCCATTGGCGCCCAGAAGCGGCTCTCTAATTCGAAGAATGTTCAGGTCTGTTCTTACGGCACCGTTATCCCCAAAATCACCAATGTAGAGCAAGGGCTCGTCGTTCACCGTGGCGGCACCAATATCTTCCCAGTCATTATTAGTCGCACCAGCAAGAATCCACTCGCCTCGATTGCTTCCGTTGGTGCCCAGCGCGATCAAATTGGTCGGCTTGCCGCTATCTTGATGCGCCCACAAAATCCCCGGGTTCTGAATTGACGCGACCAATCCTGAGATTTCACTCAACCGCGTAGGCTCAAGAAGATTCCCCGCAACAAGTCCTGCCCCAAACCGGCCGGGCTCGTAAACGAATTGAATCTCGCCACCAGTGATTTGATTCTGAGTAAAGTCGGTAATCGCAATCCCAGGAGCTGAGACCAATTCGAACCGCCCCGACTCAAGACCGCTAATCCTAAAGCCGAGCTTGTCATCCTCGCTCGTAAAATCAGATGCCCTCAATTGTTCCGGAGTGATCGCGATGATCGACTCCCCAGACGAAGCGGCAAGCCAGTTGCGCTGAATCACGGGGGCAGTCGGGCCTACGACATCCGTCGCACGCAAATCGAAGCTCAAATCGGAGCTCCCCGGCTTGTCCTGATGAACTTCAACGGCGATGATATTTTCTCCCGGCTTGAGCAAGAGAGGAGACACGATGAATTCGTGAATGACAGTTTCGACCACCCCTCCCTGTGAAAGACTGGCCACCGTGTCTTTCGTGATTAACTCATCTTCCGGCATATTTGACCGCCCGACTTCCACTCCATTCACGAAGAGGACGGCCCCATCGTCACGCAACAGCTCGAGTTTGATTCCCGGCAAAGCCGACGGGTCATCCACCATGAACTTACGCCGAAAATACGTTGTGATAAACTTACTTCTCGGATTGTCACCAAACCCAACCTGAGTCGTTTCATCCTCACCATAGCCCAGCTCAGCCAATCCGCTTTTCCACGAACTGTCGTCAAAAAAATCCTGCCTCCATTCGTAACCCTGTTCGCTCCCATCATCGAGATACTTCCACGTTGAACCAAACGGAATGAGAACTGACTGACCACAAGCGAGACCCGTGAGTGCAATCGAAAGTGATACTAGAATAAATGAAGCAAATCCCAAGGATCTCATAAGAAAGAATGAACGACGACTGTTCTTCGCAGGTGAAAGCCTCTTCTGCGAATCTAAAACAAAGATTTCCGGATTTTAACTTCGGACGAGATCCTCTCAGACTCCCCAAGACAAAACGAAAGCTTCAACGGGGTGGTCCGACTCAGCTCCTTTTCTCTCCAATCAAAACCTGATTTCCTTCCATTTCCGATTAGAAAGGAAATCACTACTCCGTCAAAATACGTAGTCGCATAAAGGATACTTTTTTCTCCTGATTATCGAAGGGTAAGACGCTTCGATATAGAACCACTGAAAGGCCATTTTCTGCTACCTCTTCAGAAATAAATATCAGCTCACCGTCAGCCGGCTCCCAATTCTCAAGATTCCACGACTGCTCAATGACGTAATTATCGAGCACCCCAGTGGTTATTTTCTGAAATGTAAAGTAGAGAAAGTTATCCTCTTGTTCTTCAACAATAAAATTCATAACTCCTACTTCAGGAATAGCGAACGAACTCGGATCGGCTGGATCCGTTCCCATAGCAATTTCAACATCATCGGGAACACCGTCTCCATCACTATCATTTCCAGCAGCAGGAGGGGCACCTCCGATGCCAACTCCGGGAGTGCCTCCAACTGCTAAACTAGCGGTCCAACTCGTAGCTTCGTTGTGATCAGAATTGGTAAAAGGGCTTACAAGTTCGAGACTGAAACCTTGGCCATCCGCTTCCTCTGGCCATGGAGAAGTATCCTGATAGCTGAAAGCTTTGATAACACTTTGAGAAAAATCGCTCAAAAGAAGATGTTCGCCATTATTATCAAGCCGCCCGCTATATGAGCCAACCACAGGAAGTCCGCTACCATAACGGAGTTCAAAGGCCTCCTTATTACTAACTAATAGAATCACTTCTTCTGGTCCGAGAGTCACTCTATCTGCTCCGCGAAAATCGAACCCAATTCCTGCAAGAAAAGATGACTCGAAAAGATTGACCTGTTTGCCTGCAATATTTTGGAGCTCAAGCCATTCAAAATCATCTTGATTAGTGAATCCTGCGGCTTTCTCTAATTCACTTGGTGCGGCCGGATGATACATGATCTCCGAAACCACAAGGTTAGCCTCTGAGCCGCGATCTTCGCCAACCACAAAATAAGCACTCTTGGGAGGGCTCCAGTAGATACGGCCATTCGCTTCTTCCGCCGTTCGAGAAGTGACGAGGGTCGACTTGTTTATCGGAAGGGGATTGGGAGCGAGCGTCTCATTAATATCAAGCTCTGGAAGAATGAAAAAGTCAGGGCCCCCCGGGGAAGTATTCATCCCTTGAATTGCGAGCACATTACGACCTTCACGAACGATTTCCGATCCATTAGCGACACTGAAATCCTCAAAAATAATCGCCTCACTATCCTTATGAGATCTCGTTGCCCGAGAATTCCATGCCAGCGTTTCTGGAGCATTAGCACGAGCAATTTCGACCCCATTGAGATAAGCTACGAATCCATCATCATACTTCATTTTAAGCGTCACCGCATTGACGTTTGAGGCCTTGTTATTGAAGTTGAATTCGATCCTAGCATAAACACTCGAGTTCACGTACCGCATCTCGCTCTGTATATTTGTGTTGATTAAATCGAGGGCTGGCCCGTTGGTTTCAAACCCCATCGCGGTTGCACCAGAAGCCCAAGAAGAATCATCAAAATCAAATGTGCTCCAACCATTACCAAGAGAGTCATCCAAAGGTATTAAGTGTTTACTCGGAACAAACGAGGCGACGTAATTATTGGTGAATTGACCACCAGGAAAAAGCTCGCCAGCTACAACGCCATTAAAGTCGCGCGGATCCGTTCCGTCTAATGTGTAAAAGACCGACCCCTTAGGTGATGACATCGCGAGTTCAAAACCTTCCTCCACGATTCCACCTTCCCGATTCATGGTCGCCTCAGGAAGCCATTGCCGGTCCATAAATTTAACGCGCTCTCTTAACCATCCCTTGAGGTGCTCAACTTCACCTTCCCAACCTCTATCGCCATTGGAGTAACGCCCCCCATTCGGAGGCCTAGTCGACCAGCGAAGGAAGTTTCGCGACTGAGCTTCCCTGATCTGAGAAGCCATCCCATCGATGATACTGTTAAAACTTTCTTCTGAAAAATGCGTCTTCCGGAGACTAAAATAGCGGTCAATATAGGCTTGGTTGAAATCGGGATCACCTCTATCGCTCGCAAGCGGAGGGGCTCCATTCACACCAGGTTTCCAAATCAGATTATTCCACCAAGGATAAGCCCAAAAATCATTATTAGAAAAAGAGCTCGGAACCCCTGAACGGCTATCCGAATCACAGCCCAGGCAACGATCAAAGTCCCAGACGGGGCCATAATGAACCTTTCCTCCGCGAGGTTTAAACAAATAAGTGCTTAAGCGCAAAGCATCGGGATCTTTTGAAAGGATTCGTAACAAGTGCTCATCCAACCAACTTCCCACATCGATATACTCAGAATAATGTTTTCCAGTTGCGGTATTAACGTAGTCAGGGAAATTACGGATAGCTCCATTGAATTCATTGAGATAGTTTCCAAGATATTCCGCTTGGGCATCGGTAACATTCTCTTCTTTTGGATAAATCCATCCTAGGGACCCCATACCCTGAACCCTGAGACCTCGATCCCCAGGATCGAGTCGATCTTTCTTAAACATGAAGCCTCCTGTGATTGCGGGCTCAGTCGTGTCGGATGGAGAGAGGCGCTCAACATCAACGCGATTAGGATCCCTCTTAACTTTTTCAATGAGAGAGTAAACTCCCATATAGTCTTCTGCTTCAAGAACCCCATCATCCGTATTCGAGAAAACTTCCACAAATCGTGTCCGCGGCGCATAACGACCAATCCTGCGACTCAGCTCATACATGAAGGGGTTACGCATCAGCGCACGATCAAAATCCCAGCGCCCGCTTAGCACCCAATCAGACTGGGCCGGCATTCCCAGCACGCTCAAATCACGATCTTCATCCACCTCGTCGCGAAACTCCACCGCAAGAGAATACTTTGCCCAAGAACCCGTGGAAGACCCGCGTTGCCGCATGTTACCCCGGGTTTCCAAGTCAGGCTTATTTCTTACCGACGCCCGCTTCTCCTCACCTTCACCTTTCGGCTCATAAACAGAAATGTGCATATCGCGATTACTACTCGGTCGCCCTCTATCAAAATTGTCGAGAACAACAATGGGGAGATCTGAAGTGAAATCCCGAATGGGCGCGCCTATGTAACGCTCAGAGTTAGTGACATTCTCCTCCTGCAGATAAATATAGGTGGCACTCAGCGTCTCTCCCAATGTTCCATCCACATCAATGATCCTAGCCCTTACTTGCAAAGTCCTATCGGAAGACTTCTGAACTGATATAGAATTTTGATAAATTGGACTATCCTCATTAGGTTCTGGAGTGGCCCCACTACTACTGATGTTAGTTTCAAAATGAATCGCCTGACCCGGCCCGGCTCCCGATAGGACCAAGTTAAAAGCTTCCGTGAAAGTCTGGCTAGAATGAGAAAAATTAACGAGAGGAATAGGATTCTGAAAAGACGCTCCATTCATTACCCCGGGACTCGGAGGAGAGAAATACCCCTCAGTTCCTCCAGCATCCGATTCTTTAAATCCGTATGAGATATCTGTGAACTGTTTAGGAAAGAAAGGAGCAAATTCTTGGATTACAGTGAGTCCGTCTTTACCGACCAAAGCAAGATATTCCCCATCCGTCGTAAGTTTAAAATTAGTGTGTAAATTTCCTCCTGGGTTTGATCGGCGCTTTTCGGAGGCAAATACGATCATCGCTTTACCAGCAGCTAACTGCACTGCCGGGAAAGACCACTTAACTAAATTATCGGACTTATCAGTGAGGTAGTATCCGGCAAGATTAAGAGGATTATTGCTTGGGTTATAGATTTCTATCCAATCAACATAATCATTATCTTCGTCCTGAAGGACCGTTGAGTTAGAGGCCGAGAATTCAGAAATGATCGGATGAGAAAAGGAAACCTGACTAAGACAACAAACGACTAGAAAAGTTATTAGAAAAGATTTATAGCGATTCGAAATACGCACAAAGCGTAAGATTTTCTCCGTCATTGGACCTCGAAGCATGTAAGGTTTCCCGCAGGAATCAATGAAGTAAGTATTTAAAACTCTAAACTATCTTCCGACTGAGAAGGGGCGGTAGAAATTCTTCTTCCTAATCCGCTCCAGCCCAAAAATGGCTTCACTCTTCTCCCACCAAAAGTAAATTCCTAGCGGCCCTCTCAGATTTGCCTCGCGCCCTTATCAATTTCTCTCGAAGCTACACCATGTCAAAGCCCCTGACCTCCCGTCGCCACTTCCTCAAGACCGCCGCCGGCGCGCCTTTGATTCTCAGCAACCTCCGCGCTGCCCCCTCGGCGAACGGAAAGCTCAACCTTGCGGCAGTCGGCGTCGATGGCAAAGGCTGGAGCGACCTCACAAGTCTCGCCTCCCATCCCAACGTCAACGTCACCGCAATCTGCGACGTCGATACCGCACGCATGGCAAAGGCTATGGCAAAGTTCCCCAACGCCCGGGCCTACCAAGACTGGCGCGAAATGCTCGAGACAGAAGGTGACAAGATCGACTCCGTTCAAGTCGCCACGCCCGACAACATGCACGCCCCGATTTCAATCGCCGCGATGGAGCGCGGCAAACACGTCTACTGTGAAAAACCGCTGGCACACGAGGTTGCGGAGACCCGCGCCATGGTAGAAGCAGCCGCCAAAGCGAGAGTCGTCACGCAGATGGGCAATCAAATCCAATCGACCGTCGAATACCGATCGGCTGTCGCGCTAATCCAGCAAGGCGTAATTGGCAAAATTAAAGAAGTTCACGCTTGGTGCGGAGCTTCCTTCCCCGGCAAAGGGCGACCTGCGGGAGCCGATCCCATCCCAAAGACGCTCGACTGGGACAAGTGGCTCGGCGTCGCCCCCGAGCGCCCTTACAAAAAAGGAATTTACCACCCCTTTCAATGGCGTGCCTGGCAAGACTTCGGCACCGGTCCACTTGGAGATTTTATGTGCCACATCATGGACTCTCCTTTTAAAGCACTGGAACTCACCGCCCCAACCAGCGTCAAAACCACGAGTGTTCCCGACGATTGGGCCTCAAGCGAGGCCGCCAACAAGGAAAACTGGCCCGCATGGGCAACCTACGAATATCTCTACCCGGGAACCAAGTGGACCGTCGGCAACACCATCAAAGCTTTTTGGTATGACGGGGGCAAAAAGCCCGCGCGCGAACTCGCCGGGTTCTCGGACGAAAAACAAAAGCTCCCCAGCGGAGGAAGCCTTTTCATCGGAGAGGGCGGCAACCTCCTGCTTCCCCACGTTGGTGGTCCGCAACTTTTGTCCCACTCAAAAAACAACAATCTTAGACTACCCAAGCTCGAAAGCCGTAACCATTACCTTAGCTTCATTGATGCCTGCCTCGGCCGTGGCGCGACCACCAGCCATTTCGCTTTCGCCGGCCCCCTCACCGAGGCCACCCTACTTGGCAACATCGCCAACCGTCATCACGGTAAGGAGCTCAAGTGGGACACCACCGCGCTAGAAATTAGTAACAATGCCGATGCCAATAAGCTAGTGAAGCGCGACTGGCGAAAGTTCGTTTAATCCACTTGATTCTAGAAACGGATACTTCCCCCACGGTGAGCATCAAGTGGGAAATTTCAAGTACTTCTCTGACTCAGAGTAATACGAGAACGACTTTTATCCCCCTCACCCCAAGACCATCTGACTTTTCGTTTTACTCACTGCCACTATGATCGTCACCCGTCATCTAGTCATCGCCCTACTCACCAGCATCTTTCCCAACACCCTGCTCGCCGGCAATAAAACGTTCCCCTTGGTATTCTCCGCCATGGGGTGTGGACCCTATAACTCGGCTGATCTCCGGGCCGCGAAAATATACGTGAAGCAGGAGAATAAAGCCCAGACCTCGCAGTTTTTGATTCATCTCGGTGACATCTGCACCGGCGTGGCAGCACGTGACGGGAAGCTCACCGAAAAATCCTACTCCGACATCAAAGACCTCTTCACAAAAGGTAATACGATCCCCTCTTACATCGTTCCGGGTGACAATGAGTGGAACGACCGGCCTGACCCCGACGTTGGTTGGGACCTATGGTGTAAACATTTATTAGCACTTGAGAAAAACTTTAAGACCGAATGGCAAAACGTCCGGCAGCGCGAGCGTCCAGAAAACTTTGCTTTCGTTGCGAACAGCGTGCTAGTTATCGGCATCAATCTTCCAGCTGGGCGCATCCACGACAAAGAAGAATGGGCACGCCGCTTCCGCGAAAATATCTCTTGGATTAAAGCTCAATTTGCAAAGCATAAATCCGAGGTGAGCGCGGCAGTCGTATGTGCCCAAGCCAACCCTATTGGAGGAAGCGGAGTGGCAGCAGCAGTCAACAATCGATTCTCTTCGTTCACAAAGCCCTTCGGCAAGCTCGCGGCGAACTTTAAGAAGCCAGTTCTCTTTCTCCATGCCGACGGTCATAAGTGGATCGTCGACAAGCCTTGGGAAAATGCTCCAAACATCACTCGGGTGCAAGTCGACCGGCTCGAACCAAATTTTCCACCAGTCCAAATCACAGTCGATACCACGGCCGAAAAACCATTCAGATTTGAGCGGCGTCTCGCGAATCCCGCTTGGAATATCTCCAAGACAAAAAGGTAGCTGCATTGAACTGAATATCTTATTCAACCTATTCTTTCTGGATATTTATCCACTTATGTTGGGGTGCCGAGGATCTGGCAATCATCCCGATTTTTTCTGCTCGGAGAGACGGAACCGGGTCACTCTAAAATTTTCTCTGCAATGGTGCGGAGTCTCTTTTTTCCGAGGAACTTAAAGGACGGCATCGGCGCTAACTGAGGATTATTCTTTTTCGGGTCCATGGCCCATTCAACAATTCCATTTGGATTCCCGGCATATCGACCACGTATAAATTCAAGAGAAGGCCCGACGGTCTGGTCCTTCGGATGATGACAGGCTCTGCAAGCATCCATTAGAACTTCAGGATCATTCAGGTTTGAACTGACTATGACTGGATCAATACCAAACGTTTTTTCAATTTTCTTGTAGCCCTTGTAATCAGTGAACGGTTCTCCAAGTTGATGGATCGTTGCAAAGAGCTCGATCCTTTTCTCATCATCAAGATGAAGGTGGAGCTGATGGACCGGCTCGATCTGAGGAATCTCGATAAAAAGTTTTGGCCCATCTCCGGCCCTCTGAACGGAAAGAATTTCGAGCCAGTCATGGCCAATTCTGTTCGGATCCGAAACCGAATATTCTCTGGATCCGTAACTCGGTCCATACCTGTAATTCCAGTGCTGAGCATACCATTTCCCCCGCTCTGCCTTAGGAACTGATTTCTCATTGGCAAAAGTTAATAAGAGACCATTTTCCCGCACCTCAAAATCCACAGGATAGGGAAAGTATTCTGTCTGATTATTATATCTGACCCTCTGCAGGGCCCCATCAGCGATGCCATAATTTCCCCACCCCTGAGAACCAGTAACATAAAGCTGGCCATCGTATGGAGAGAACCTACCACGGTGCGAACCAGCCAAGAACGATCCTGGAAGGACCACTACGGCTCCCTGTGAAGATTCCCCCAAAGATTCTCTGAGAAGAATGAAGTGCTTGGCAAATCCTGAAGAGAAATGGACCCATTGCCCGCTCAAAGGACCCCATTTATCACTGTCGATAAAGACCTGTCCTCCGGAGGAATTATCAACGCCCCTCGGAAGATAAAGCATCGGAGGAACATAGCCACGTTCCCCTTCGCGTGGACCGCCTGAACCGAAGTGCCCACCAAAGCTCACATCACAGATCGCACTAGCAGGGGTCCAGGTCCCTTCCTGAACACTGGTCAGAACCGTGCTCCCGTTCGGCGAGATTCCAAGCCCATTTGGGTTACGCAGACCCGTTCCAAGAACATCGATCCTCTCATTATCAACCCGACAAAGCCCCTGATTTCCTGAGGCAAAGAACCACCGCCCCGAAAGATCACGCTCAAGGCCGGTAACAAAATCATGTCCCCCAGCCGAGGTTTGATGAACACGTGACACCGGCTTGTAGTAGTCTGCCTCACCATCATTATTACGGTCATGCAGTGCGACGATCTGATCACGGCACATGACATGAATGAGCCCATCCACTACTTTGAGACCGAGAGGTTGATGAAGTCCAGCTGCGAACCTCTTCCAAGTCAGCTTTTCGAGGCCGGGACCGGAAATGTCACAGACCCAGACATCGCCATGGATTGTGCAAAGGGCGATCCTCTGTTCCGAGACAAAGTCATGTCCTCCCGGAAAAATGAGAGCGTTCCATGGATTAGTATATGGGAGAGTCAATGTATCAATGGCATAGGGCATTTGGTCCCCGAGTTTTCCTCGAGTTATGATTCTCTGTATCCACTGAGGCGCCGGATCCTCAGGAATCTCCGCTTCGATTTCATGGACCTTACCATCAATGACGACAGCGGTCCTGTGATTGACCTTCCCGAGTATGGACCATGAGAAAATGACCCGGTCAGCATCACGGTATAGACCGAGAAATTTGGCCCCCTCAAACTGAGCTTTCTTATCAACCAGTTCGACTGGCTCTCCTCCTATTGGAATTCCTTGCATTAAACCACGCCTCACATCGGTCCAAGCCACCAGATCACCTGACCAAGCAGCAGCGAACCGCATCTTATCCGTATCATAGACCACATTAAGAGGTTCTTTCTGACCAGGCACGGATGGAAGGCGAACGCTCACAGCCCGTGGAATCGTCAGTCCCTGACCACGGAAGACACCACTGACCATAGATCCAATCTCCATGTCCTTGACTCTTCCGTCTTTCCAAGTCTCTTGATCGTTCTGATTGCCCCAGTGACCGGTGTGCGCTCCGTCGAGTCCGGGGAAAGCAGCAGGTTCCCGGTTCCGGGCAATGGCCTGCTTTGCATAAAAATCATAGACTCGGTCACGGTTCACATTCGCATCCCAGTAGGGATTCGATTCCGGATTCAGTGGCCTGGCATTCATGTCCCGCGGGGCAATCGCCCCCACCTTCGGCTTATTTGGAGCTTTAATCGGTCTCAGGCCCGCGGATCCAGGCTCGTTATAATCGCGGACGAGCCAGTCTAACCCTTCAAGATTAGACCTTAAAACGACTTCCGTATCGAGATCGGTCCGGTGATCAAGGATCCCGATCGGTCCATCATAACCGCTCTCGATGACAAGCTTCAGCATCGCCTGGTCATGCTGACCATGTGACAGGTCAAGGATCTTGGGCTCCGCTCCGGCATTCATACCGTTCAGATTCAGGCAAAGGAGGTGAGGCTTCATAAGCTCGAGCGATTCTTCCCAGTCTCCTATGTGCCCATGACCATGGTGCCAGTTATAAACGATTCCGACGTTCTTGTGACCCCTCTCATGGAGCTCCTCACAGACCGCAACCAGATTCCTAGGTTCACCTCCCCAACCTCCGTGATTATAGAGTCCTAGTTCGCAACCTATCTGATCGAGACGCTTAGCGAGCCCCGAAACCGAATCCGCGGCTGCCGAAACCATCTCTGCAACCGCCCCCTCAGTCGGTGAACCAAGCGTTCGCCAGATCTGTGGATGAATGTCATGTTTTTGGAACAACTTGTAAGCCTCCTCATGACCAGCCCAAAAAGCGAAGAACTCAATGCCGTGCTTCTTGTACTGGAGAATCTCCTCCTCGAAGTCTTTGACGTGCTCGCCGCGCCAGTCATAAGCGCATCTCTTAAAGCCAAGACGAGCCAGCATCTTGGCCCGTGCCTCCGGCCCCCTTTTCTTTGCATCGAACGGAACGACGCACCAAGGAGACAAGCTATCAACCTTCATGTTCGCCGGGACTTCGGCATAGACTTGCTCCGCAAAGAACAAAGAACCTAGGACCATTAGGGGGAAAAAGATGAACTGGAGAAGTCTCATGGCAGTCGGAAGATTATCAATCTCATGGATAAGAAAAATCCAAAACTTTAAAGATAATTCTCACTGAAGTGAGCCCGGCTTCCCGTGATGACCTTTTCCTTTCCACTAAAAATTCATCGTAATTAACCAAGACAAAGAACCCCCTATTCTGGATGAATAGAGCGACAAGGCAAACTTTCTCGTTCTCGCGTCTCTTCAAATAAGGCGCAACAGTATCCGAATGATTGACGTCTGATACCTTTATAGAGCTGAATACGTTCCTACTCTGATAAAGTTCATCGCTGCAAAAATAGAACCATCAAACCTTCCCACCTATGAATCCAGTTTTCATTGATTTTCCTACCAGTCCCACCTCTATAGATACGCCTCTCCGCCAAATCGGAGACGGCATCAACCAAAGAGGATCCAGATCGATAACATTCTTCTTCCTCTGCCTCTTCGCCCTAGGCACTTCGCTTTTCGCTAGCGAAAAGAGTCCGAACATCCTCTTCATCGTTGCCGACGACCAATCCCCTTACGATCTTAAAGTCTACGATCCTAACTCACCGCTCGATACCCCTGTCCTCGATCAACTGGCCGCCGATGGCATGATCTTCGACGCTGCCCACCACATGGGTTCATTCTCTGGAGCCGTTTGCTCCCCCTCTCGCCACATGATTATGTCGGGCCGCACCGTTTGGCATCTCCCTAACGCTAGAGGCGCCATCAAGAAAGGACTCTGTCCCACCGGCCTCGAACAAAACGTCATGGCCTCCGTCTTCAATCGCGCCGGCTACGATACTGTACGTACCTGTAAGAACGGCAACAGCTACAAGGCTGCCAACGAACAATTTACGATCCGCAACGACGCCACCAAGCGTGGTGGCACCGACGAAACCGGAAGCTCATGGCACGCAAACCAAGTCCTCAGCTACCTCGAAGACCGCTCCCAAAAAGACAAACGCAAACCCTTCCTCATCTACTATGGCTTCTCCCATCCACACGACACCCGCGATGGAAAACCCGAGCTCCTCAAAAAGTATGGAGCTATTAACCACACCCAAAAAGAAGTCCTTCCCCCGGCCCACCCCAACCAGCCGGAACTTCAAATCAATTACCTCCCAAAGCACCCCTTCCACCACGGTCACCCCGGCCTACGCGACGAAGTCAGCGTGAAAGGAGTCTGGGGAAAACGGGACGAACGCACGATCCGCAACGAACTCGGTCGTGAGTATGCCTGTAGCGAAAATATCGACATCCAAATCGGCCGCGTTCTCAAGAAACTCGAAGAGATGGGCGAGCTCGAGAACACCTACATCTTCTACACTGCCGATCATGGGATGGCGATCGGCCGCCACGGCTTGCAGGGAAAACAAAATCTCTACGAACACACTTGGCGGGTCCCCTTCATCGTGAAAGGCCCCGGCATCAAACCCGGCTCTCGAGCCCCCGGCAATATCTACCTTCTCGATACTCTTAGCACCCTCTGCGATCTCGCTAGCATCGACGCCCCCCAAACCTCCGAGGGCGTAAGCTTCAAATCTGTTCTAGAAGGAACAAGAGACACCGTGCGAGACACCCTTTTCGGCGTCTACTGCGGCGGCACCAAGCCAGGAATGCGCTCCATCAAAAAAGGGGACTGGAAACTCATCAAATATGACGTCCTTGATGGCAAAGTCCGCGAAACCCAGCTCTTCAACCTCGCAAAGAACCCCAATGAATTCATCAGCGAACACGGCAAGAAAGATCCCAGTCTCACTGACCTCGCCGAGAATCCGGACTACGCCGAAAAACTCGCTGAAATGGAAGGTCTTCTCCTCGCTGAAATGCGCCGCCTCGATGACCCCTATCGCCTATGGAACCAACCCGGCGACGGCCTCACCCCCCTCCCGGACACAAAGCGTAAAACAAAAAAGAAGAAGAGCCTGAAGTAATTTTCACAAAGGCGCCGGCACGCGAGGCAACTTCCCTCCGTTCCTACTGGGGAATTTCCTCAGAGGAGTTTGTCTTCTTTTTGAGAGTTGTTTTTTGAGCACCATATTTTTTGTCGGTGAGTGACTTCAGAAAGCTGATGAGGGCAGCCTGATCTTTGCCCGAGAGGGCGATGCCCCCTTTGGGGTGTTTGGCGAGATTGGGATCGAGGGTAGAAGTGCGGTGGATCCCCTCGTTATAATGCTCAATGACTTCTTCGAGTGTCTGAAACCGACCATCGTGCATGTAGGGCGCGGTGAGAGCGATATTTCGGAGGCTTGGGGTAGAGAATTTTCCTCGATCGGGTTCTTTCCCGGTGACATTCATGAGCCCAACATCGGAAAGAGAGGGCTTGAGTCCGTTGTTGTGAAATTGATGATCGCTGAAAAAGGACCCTCCGTGGCAGTGGAAGCAGTCCGCTCCATATTGCTGGCTGCGTGGTTCATACTCTGTGAAAAAGAGCTCCATGCCGCGTTGCTCGGCTTCGCTGAGTTTCGCTTTTCCAGACATCGCCCGGTCGAATTTGGAATCGTAACTCGTAAGAGTGAGGAGGAAATTTTCGAGAGCAAGGGCGATTTTCTCTTCGGTTACGGGACCTGGCCCGAAGGCATTTTCGAAAGCGCGCGATTCGTTTTTTTGAAGCTGCGGCACAACGGTTTTGAGATCGGAGGCCATTTCACGATGATCTTGGATCGGTTGAAGGACCTGGTCACGGAGGGATTTAGCCCGTCCATCCCAGAAAAAGGAGGATTTCCAGGCAAGGTTGAAGAGGGGCATGGAGTTTTTGTCACCCTCTTGATCGTTAATGCCTTTTGAAAATTTGAGTCCATCGGTAAAAGCTTTGTCCTGATGATGGCAGGTCGCACAAGAAATAGATCCATCTTTAGAAAGGGATTTATCATGGAAGAGTTTTTTTCCAAGAGCGACCCGTTGAGTGAGGAGAGGATTGTCGCGAGGAAGAAGAGGCATGGGGAAACGGCGACTCATCTTCAAGGGAAAGGGCGTGTATTTTTTTGGGAGGAAAAGCGGGGTTACCGCGGCGAGGGGAACTTCGCCGGGAGGGTAGGAAATTCCCCTGACAGAAAATGAGCTTTTTAGGTTCGCAACAAGGGCGCTCGAGATCGCATCGCCGGGATGGGAGTGGGTGGAATTTCCGTCCTTACCGAAAGAAAGCGCGCGAGGCTGGTTCAGGAGTTTTTTAAGATCAAAGGAAAGGGCGAGAGCGGTGTTATTCTTAATTCGGAAGTTAGCAGCAAGCTGAACGCGGGAGAAGTTTTGATCGTTGGCGAGGTGGTATACAAAGCCGTTCAATTTTTTTGGAGAGCTGCGAAACTGTCCTTCGAAAGCGAGAAAGATGTAGCCTCCAGCCCAGTCCCAATGAAGGTTGTTGAGGTTGGGATTGAGCGGATGATCGGCAGGGTATTGGGCCGGATCTCCATGGTTTTCTTTTTTGGGAACTCCGAGGCTGAAACGAAAAGACTTGTAGGTGCCGGGAGGAACCTTCGTCAGAGTAAAGGAGGTGCGGCGGGTCGAGGCGTTGATGAAGGCATATTGTCTAGGAAGTTCTTGCCAGCTGCCGTTTTCGTTTTGCAGGGCAGGTTGGCTAATTAGATAAGAGAGGCGCGAGACAGATAGGGTTTCAGCGCTCTCATACTTCAGAGAATTAAGTGTAAGGGGTTGGTCCCCAAATTGATGCGAAAGATCGATGCGAAGAGTGCCTGCAAAAAGAGGCATGAGAAAGATGACTAGGAAACCAGCGGTCTTAATAACACAATCGCCCGCCATCGAGAAAGGCCTAAGGCCGACCCCGAAGACTGACAGGATTGCGTGGAGATTTTTCAATCGAGTTGGGGAGGATTAGGGATTGGTAATAATTTGAGTCGAGTTGAAGGAGCGAGCACCACCAGTGTTTGGATTGTTTGGAAAGGTGACGGTGGCAGAGGTAAAAGGACCGCCTGTCCCGGGTGTCAGACTACATTTTACCCAGTATCTTTGAGCAGTCCCAGAGCTGTCTTCCCGAGCGACAAAGGAGGCTGATTGCCCATCGATTATGATCGCGGTCGGATTAACAGAAAGGTTATTGGGAGGGCTAGTGGGGCCTGTTCGGTTGGGGAGCTCGATGTAGATCGTATCGAATGATCCTGCGGGTGAGTCAGAGTATCCACCACCAAGAGCAAGATCTTTGGCAAGAAGGTGATCGTAAGCAGATTGAGCTTCATTACTGAGAGGAGAAAGGAGAAGATTGGTTTGCTCGTTTGCATCGCTCGGAAGGTTGTAAAGTTCAAAGATGGGCGTGTCGCTGATGTCATCTTTATCTCCAAAGATGATGAGCTTGTAGTCTGGGTGGACATCGGAGATGAGGGCTCGGCCATTGCCATTAGTATCGCCGAATTTCTCCGCGATAACGCACCTGCTCGCTGTATCAATCCCATGAAAGATGGGGAGAAGGCTTTGAGAGTGGGTCGAAACTCCAACCGTGGCGGCACTTTCATCAATCCCTCCAAGGTCGAGGATAGTGGAGAAGAGATCTACGCAGTGGACAAGTTTGTCAGTCGCTCCAGTGATACGGATATCAGGACCAACCGCAAAAAGTGGAACATGAATTCCGCCTTGATAGAGATCGCCCTTGGCATGTCCATTCCCAAAAGGAGCCTGGACGACTTGGCCGGGAGTCCCATTGTCTCCGATGACGATAACGTTTGTCCGGTTAAGATCTACGACGGTGAGAAGGCGTCCAATCTCGGTATCAAGTGCTTCAAGAGCACGAATGTATTGATCGCTATTCGAGGAGCCACTGGTGGAATACCCGCCCACTGGCGCGAGATTAGAAGGAGGGCTATGGAAGGGGGTGTGGGGAGCATTAAAGGCCATCCAGAGAAACCACGGATTGGTTCCTTGAGAGACAATAAAATCGGTTCCTTCATTCACTTGGTCAGTGGTAGTGTAGCTAGTCACATCCTCAGTGATGGTTCCATTTTCTAGTTTATCCCAAAGAGTATAGTTTGTGACACCACCTCGGCGGATCCCGGCAAATTCTGGCCAGCCACCACGGACTGAGGGCGCATTGGCAGTTCCTCCTAAGTGCCATTTCCCGTAGGAAGCCATCTCGAAGCGAGAATTCTGGGCAGTAAAAATTTCGGCCAGCGTCAACTCGGATGTTGGTAAAATCGAGGAAGCAGAGGGATTCCCAACCGTGTGCTCAAAGGGGTGACGACCAGTGAGGATGGTGGCGCGAGTTGGGGAGCAGAGGGGCTGAGAGTGGCATCGGGTAAAGCGGAGTCCTCGCCTCACAAGGGCGTCCATGTTAGGAAGTTTGGGGAGGGCTATCCCAGTGGGATTATCGAAAGGAGAAGCGTCAATCCCCCAATCATCGATAATCAGGAGGAGGATATTTTTTTCCCCTCCACTAGAGAAGAAATTCTCTGAAAGATGCGTGCTATTAATGACAGCTTGATGGTCGCCATCGGGTAAGGTGGCACTATTAAAACAGAGGGTAAGAATACCGACGGAGCGATCGTACGATGAAATGTTAGCGAGGCTGATATCTTGCGCCCCAACCTTGAGAGAGTTAATATTTTCTGGAAGAGGGGGATTAGCTGAGAAGCGGAAAGTATAAGTGGTCGTGAAGGTATTATTATCAACGAATCCGCTATCATCATAGGGCGCAACAGCGGCCTTTTTGACCCGGTAAAAATTATTCGAAAGAGCAGCTGTCTTATCGCCAACGACGAGTTTATCTTGGTCAGGATTGACACTGGAGAGGGTGGTCTTCCAGCTGCCGCCTCTGAGCGAAGGTGATGTTTCTAATTGGTAGGAGCCACCTTCCACTGCCTTCCATGTGAGGGTGATCTCGTCATTCCCAGTCTGGATAGTGTCAATGCTGGAACCCTTTTCTGCACCGCCTTCAAAGAGGAGTGTTACAGGCTCAGTGATAGAGTTAACGTTTCCTCCGGCGGGAGTGCCATAGTATTCTCGCCCCATGGCATAGGGAAACACTGGAGTGCCATCGGCTGCGATCGTTATAAAGTAAGCATAGGTGCCACCGGGGAATTCAGGGGTCACACATAGGCGCCCATTGTGCTGATCCAAGTCGCCGGAATTTAGAAAGTCGTAGTCTTCAATATAACGTCCAAGAACGTAGGCGTTGTTGACAGGCGGACCCTGTTGATTGGTAGAAAGATTGGCATTTCGGTTTTGGAAAGCTGCGGCCCAAGCGGGAAGTGTGGTGCGCCCCGTGGTGGCAAGATTCGTGGTTCCATTTGTCCCATCGCGTTTCTGATAGCCTGAAACCATACGGCGGACCGTAGATGAAGGATTATTGGCATCCGAATAGGCATAGGGGCCGTAGATCGGAAGGCCATCAGCAGCCCAACCGAGAATGGGCGAGTGGTAGGAGTTGAAATTTTCGGTGTAAGTATTGGTCTCGAAATCATGATCCACGCTATCGCCAAGTTGGTGGCGAAGGCCAGGAGGGTTCGCGTGGTAGTGGTAGGTAGGGCCAGCTTGGTGAGCATTCCCTGCATCGAAAGTGACCGATTCATTGACATAGGCATCGCGATTCCAGATGCCATCTCCGGTGATGCCATTGTTTGGCCTAGAGTCTGTAGAATTGCTGTTCGAGTAAGAAAAAGCATCCCGAGAATCAAACATGGAGACACCATTGACGTAGCGTCCGATCGTTCCGAGACTTGTACCTATTTTGTTGGTTGGGATAGTCGGGGTCCGAGGGATACGGTAAAGAATCGAACGGTTGCTTGGGTAGTTTGGAAAAAGATTGGTTTTGGCGGCATTGAGAAACCATGGCCCCATCAAATGGGAAGCTAGCCCAGTCGTTCGGATATAGACCCAGTCATTTGAATAAGAAATCTCATGAATATCGGCATAGGTCGGTAAGCTTTGATTTCCTCGTCCCCGAAACCAAGTGACGACAGATTGGTTTGACGCTTCGGCTTCTTTCGTCTCGTAGAGTCGAGCGTATTGGCCAGAATTATCAGTGGCCCAAGATGAGAGGCGCGGATCAGCGGAGAGAGCGGCAGGAAGGAAGAGGAACAATATGCCTAGGCAATACCTCTTTAGACCTTGTGGTGTTCCACCAGAAGCTAGACAGCTGACAACTGTATTTAGATTGAAATTTTTCATAGGTCTTAGTTTTGGCCGAGTGGTTGGGGCCTTAGGAGCGTCGCTTTAAGTTGTGATGAACGATAAATTTTGCCAGAGCGGGACGAGATTCAAAGGTGAAGTCCAAACGATCCCACCAAAAAAATCCTGCTTTTAATGTCATCATAAAGTGCGCGCGAAGCCCATCCTGCTAAAGCACAATATTAATCTTTGGGTGGTCTTGACTCTTCCCGGGGCGCCTGACGACGCAGGGGGCGACCACCGCGACCCTCGATTTTCACTCCTTTGCTCTTCCCTGCGAGCTGAGCTTTGACGGACCTGATACGCCGTTTAATAAAGGGCTTAATGGCAAATATATCGCGCTCAACAGCGGAGTTTTTTCCGGAGCTATCGCCTTCAATCCCCATATGAAATGCTATTTGCTCTTCTTTGCTAAGATACGGTTTGAGGGCGTTCGTAAAGATATCTACTCGCTCGTAAAGATTTTTCTCGGTGAAGGAATCCTTCATGAGTTCGTTCAACTTTTCTCGGTAGAGCTTGGAAAAATCCTTGTGAGTAAAGAGACGTTCCAAGAGAGGGATATTAGAGGTCCAAGGCCGCGTGATATCCCACTCGGCGAGCTTCTCGGGAGTCGTCCCCATGGTGAAGGTTCCAAAAGCTTCGTTCACATCCCATGGAAAAAGACGAACCTTATTATCGGCCCGATCAACCATCAAATAATAATTGTGAGGCGCTCCAATGTAACTGTCTAAACTGGCGAGGAGGCTAGTGGCGGCGAGGTAGCCCGCATAAAAATCGAGGTCCATTTTTTCGCCAATCTGGTTTGAAAAGTCAGTGCCGGACACCTCCCCAATGAGGCTGAGAAAGTCACCGAATTGGGTGATCTGCTCCTTATTATCTTCCCCTTCCTTGATGTTGAAAACCTCCTTATACTGTTCGATCTCTTCACCGGGGTGTTGCCAATTAGCATGGGTCTCAGGTTTCATGAGGAGGCTACTCTTCGATTTTTCACCAAACTTGCGCTCCAGATAGTTTTCATCCACCTGCTCGATCAAAACATAGATGCCCAGATTTTTTTTCTTTAGTTCACCCTCAATGGAAAGACTCACCTTGGCCCAGCCCGTGCCTGGTGTCGGGATTCCAGCTGCTTGGTAGACCTCGTAAGCGAGCTTCTCCTTCATGAAGGCGGGATCTAAATAGGAATTCGACAAATTGAATTTGGTCCGGCCGTGAAGTTTTTGTCCAGTGACAAAGCGGTTGGTGTCGATTTTCAGAGGTCTTTTGAGTCCATCGGAAGAGAAGCGGTAAGAAGAGTTTCCTTTAAATCGAAGACCAGCGTCTCCAATTTTTTCGCCATTAATCGTGATGTCAGCTTTGACATATTCGAAGCTCTTTCCAGCTCCACCTCTTCTCCCACCACCAGGAGGTGGCCCATCAGGGCGCCGGGACCGACCACGTGGCGGGCCGTCGGGAAGAACTCCTCCTCCCGGCGGGACACCTCTTCCACGTTCGTTTTGAGAAGGTTGCATGGACTCCCAACCTTCCTTGGTGAGGGAAATATCGATTTCCACGACGTGATTGTCTTCGTAAACGGAACTCCAGAAGTCGTTGGATTTATCCTGATCAGGGGAAGCCTTTGTTTCCTCGCCAAATACGAGGGTAAGAGAAAGAGATATGGCAGCAAGAACTGTAAGAGTCATTGACCAGTTTGAAGAACAATACAGAGGTTTCATTGAGCTAGATAAACGAGGATACCGATTGAAAATGAATGCCCCATGAATGAGAACTTTTCTTCTCCGCCATCCGCTACAATCTAAAAGCGCCTTTAGGTCGCTCCCCCGATGAGTAAATTTGGAAGCGCTCGCTCGGGTTAATCAATACAAGTTAATACCGCCCTTCTAAAATCGGCGAACTTGCAGAAACATTCGTCCTGCGATCAATCCCTCTCCTTCGACAAGATAGCTGCCCCCCTCAGGGCCCGCTGTTATGCTATCATCCAGTTCGACCCAAGTCTCCAGATCAGAAGACCGCCAAACTTGGTAAATCTCTCCATCCTGCCCATTCCAAGTGATCGTCATTCCATCTTCAGCAACCGTTACCGTTTCTATCTGGAGTTCGGCCTTCTCCGTTGGCTTGGAAAGAGCTGTGTCTGTTCCTGCCCAAAAACGGAGCCCTGTGTCTAAGTTGATCGTTGCAGTGTCTCCAAGGTTAGCAATCGCTGCGAGGTTCGTATTATCACCATTTCCTGCAGCAAAGTTTCCTCCGAATATACCAAGCCCAGCCGCGTTCGCTCCACTCCAGTTATTCTGAGTTCTGGCAACTTCAGTCGTATCGACAGTGGTTCCACTACTGGCTCCATCAACAAAGAGCTCCCATTCGATTTCGCTGGCATCGTATGCCCACACAACTTCGACCTCTCCCCCTGAAACTTGCGCATCTGTAAGTTGATGAGTTACCACTCCCAAGGC
>Ga0213868_10000559_pt1 | contig 35071 bp, 29 predicted proteins | sample PICome_9_FD_160087 | JGI IMG/M metagenome (GOLD analysis project Ga0213868, IMG submission 160087) | Coastal seawater microbial communities near Pivers Island, North Carolina, United States - PICO127 | ecosystem: Environmental > Aquatic > Marine > Coastal | place: USA: North Carolina...
TTTGAACAATGCCGCGACGCTCGGGCTTGTTGTTGGTCAGGACCTGAATAATCCTGAGTGGCAAGCGGAGCGCCGCGTTCATGCCGTGGACACAATTTCAAGTCTTTTGGGTATGAAAGACCGCTAATCAAATTTTCAACAGCCGCTTTTTTTGCGCATGGCGCTGCAACGCGCAACATTTTTGTGCGTGACAAATTAATTCTACAAATTTTTACTTAGATTGCTTTCTGCCGCAGATGCTTTGATCTCTAGTCACATCATGGACATGAAAAATAACATCATCGCGGAACCTGACGCTGTCAGAAAACCGACCACCTTGCCGCGGCGCTCAGCAGTTGACCTGCAAGCTGCATCTGTTGTGTTCGGCAGCGGCGAGAAGGCCGTTACCGCGCTTTCGCCGACGACGCTTAGGCTGGATGCTGGCGACTTTGTTGCGCTTGTAGGCCCGTCTGGCTGTGGCAAGTCTACGATTCTCAGGTTGGTCAGTAATTTGATCGCCCCGTCTTCAGGTGTCGTCCTTGTTGGCGGACGCGAAGCAAAGGTCAAGGCTTTGCGGATCGGGATGGCGTTTCAGAACCCCACGATGCTGCCGTGGTTGACGATTGAGCAGAACGTCATGATGCCGCTAAAGATTGTACCGCCGTTCAAGCATAGCTTTCGCCAAGATCGTAAGGGTGCGTTTCGTGACCGGGTGCATGCGCTATTGGCCCAAGTGGGGCTGGCTGGTTTTGCAAACCATTTTCCGTGGCAATTGTCAGGCGGGATGCTGCAACGCTCAAACCTGTGCCGCGCGCTGATCCACGAGCCCGACTTGTTGCTTTTGGATGAACCATTTGGTGCGCTGGATCAGTTTACCCGCGAAGAGCTGTGGCAAATCTTGCAGGATCTCTATCTTGATCGCAAGCCGACCGTTCTTTTGGTGACCCATGACCTGCGCGAAGCGGGCTTCCTTGCCAAGCGGATCTGCGTAATGAGCGCGCGCCCCGGACGTATCATATCTGATGAGGCGGTGAATATCCCCCAGCCGCGCGACATTGGTATGATTTACAGCCCCGAATTCGTTGAAATGACCCAAGGTCTTCGCGAGCTTATCGCGCAAGTCCGCAAATAGGACCGTTTTCATGACCGAAGCCAGACGCATCAAGTTCATGTCATTTTCGTTGATCTTCGGATTTTTTCTGATGTGGGAAGTCTTGTGCATTGTGTTGAATGTATCTGACCTCGTTTTGCCGCGCCCGACGGAAATCATTGCCACGCTTTGGGTCAAGTTTCCGATCTTGTGGCCACATATTTTACAGACGCTTTATTCCACCCTCATTGGATTTGTACTGGGGGTTGGAATTGGGGTGACCTTGGGCGTGTTGGTCGGTACGTCGCGTGTCGCCTATGCCGTGGCCTATCCGTTGCTGGTCGGGTTTTCATCTATTCCCAAGGTCGCGGTTGTGCCGATCTTCGTGCTTTGGTTCGGCTCTGGCACGACACCTGCCATCCTGACGGCGATGGTGATCTGTGTATTCCCCATCGTCGTGAACATTGCCACAGGGCTTGCGACCACGGAGCCAGACCTCGAAGACGTTCTTAAGACGCTGGGGGCGTCCAAGAGTGAAATCCTTTGGAATGTCGGTCTGCCGCGCACGATGCCGTACTTCTTTGCATCCCTGAAAGTCGCGATCACGCTGTCCTTCGTTGGCGCGGTCTTGTCCGAAACCGTGGCGTCCAATCGCGGTATTGGAAACGTGATGATGACAGCATCTTCCAATTTTCAAGTCTCACTTGTCTTTGCGGGGCTCATCATTCTCGCGGTGCTGGGCGTCGTCCTCTACTCTTTCTTCTCCTTTTTGGAACGGCGCGTGACCGGCTGGGCCACACGCGACACTGATATCGCAATTACCTGAACACTCTCTGCTCTCTCAACCCAAGGAACATGGATATGAAACATACTCTTTTCGGCGCCGCATTTGCGGTATTGGCGGGCATCAGCCCGGCCATGGCACAAACAACCGACATCAAGTTCACGCTTGGCTGGAAAACCCAAGGCAGCGATGCGCCCTTCTTGGTGGCGCTAAACGAGGGCTATTTTGAAGAAGAAGGTCTGAACGTGACCATCGACCAGGGCGAAGGATCGGCAGCAACCATCACCCGCATCATGAGCGGTGCATACGACGCTGGTTTTGGCGACATCAACGCGATTATTCAAAACGCATCCGCACGCCCCGGCGAAGCGCCAGTGATGGTATTTCAAATGTGGAACCGTCCGCCATTTGCGATTGCTGTCCCAAAGGAGCTGGGAATCAAGACGCCCAAAGACCTCGAAGGCAAGACCCTTGGTGGGGCGCAAGGCACACCAACCACCCGTCTTTTCCCGGTGTTTGCACGCCTGAACGGGATCGACCCGGATACGATCAAATACGAAAGCCTTGCGCCAAACCTGCAAGAGCCGATGCTGATCCGTGGCGACATTGACGGTGCGTTTACGTTTACGGTCAGCAGCTGGTTTAATCTGATCGCCAATCGCAAGGATCCCGAGGCCGATTTCGATTGGTTGCAATATGAAGACTATGGCATGGATTTGTACTCAAACGGGATGATGGTGTCGCGTGCACTGCTCTCAGAAAACCCCGAGGCTGTCGCCGGTCTGGTACGTGCTGTGACGCGGGCTACGATGGAAATTACCAAGGATCAGGATATCGCAGTCAAAGCAATCATGGCTTTTGACAACCTTGTCGATCCAGAGCTTGAGCGCGCCCGCCTCGAATTTGCTCTGACCAAGCTGATGAATGCGCCCGAGACCTCTGAAACCGGTATCGGTGATCTGGTCGACGACCGGCTGACGCGGTCTATCGCCATCATTGCGGAAGGCTACGGACTTGAAGTGTTGCCAGAAGCGTCGGATATCTTTGACCGGTCATTCTTGCCGCCCTTGGAAGAACGGACTTTCGAGGTAAAGATCAACTAAACAAAGCTATAAGTCGGCATGCGCCTTGGTTCACGCCAAGGCGCATGTTCGTCATTCAACAAGATTAGCACGAGGATTGCATGGACCGTATGACCGACCCAGTTGTTGCCGCAAAAGCCATCGTTGAAGCATACCTTGAACGTTCCATGGTGCCAGACCCGGAAGGTGCCGCTGCCTATGTTGGAGATGATTTCCAGCTTGTGTTTACAGGCGGTCGCCGCTTTTCACGACCGTCGGATGCGTCGGCGTTCAATGCGAAACGCTATGCATGGGTCAAGAAACGGTTTCTGCGCACGGACGCGGCTTTGGATGCGGAAACAGGTGACGTGCATGTTTACAACACGGGCTACCTCTATGGTGAGTGGAAAGACGGCACCACTTTCGAAACCAACCGTTACATGGACAAATTTGTGGTCCGGGACGGAAAAATTATCGGAACAGATGTTTGGAATGACAGCGCCGAGATCATCCTGCACAAAGCGGGACTTGCGGAAGCGGAGCTTTAGGCCGTGCTGAACGATCACGGGCGATATGCCTATAGGCCCATAACCCAGCGTGCAGATTACACATGGCCCGGTGGCAAACGCCTTGCGGTCTATATCGGGCTTAACCTTGAACATTTCGCATTTGGTGAGGGCCTGGGTGCGGAACTGGCCCCCGGCGGCCCGCAGCCCGACATTTTGAATTACGCCTGGCGTGACTACGGCAACCGTGTTGGTGCCTGGCGGATGCGTGACATGTTTGACGCCTTGGACATGCCGGTCAGTGTGATCGCCAACAGTGCGATGTATGGTTATGCGCCTGAACTCATGTCAGCATTTCGTGACCGTGGTGATGAAATTGTCGGGCATGGCCGGACAAATTCCGAACGCCAAAGCGTTCTTGACCGAAGGCAAGAGGCGGAACTGATTGCCGAGGCGACGCGCATCCTGACGCAGGCCGAGCGCGTCGCGCCAAAGGGGTGGTTGTCGCCCTGGATCGCCGAAAGCCTGCAAACCCCTGATCTTTTGGCCGAAGCGGGCTATGGATATACGCTGAACTGGTGCATGGATGATCAGCCGGTCTGGATGCAAACCTCTGCCGGGCGGCTCTTGGCGATCCCGTATCCGCAAGAGGTAAACGATATTCCCTCTATCGTCGCGCGCAAGGACGGCGCTGCGGATTTTGCCAACATGATCATTGATAATTTTGACGAAATGCTGGACCAATCCGCCGAACAACCACTGGTCATGGGGATTGCCTTGCATCCCTACCTTGTTGGCCAGCCCTACCGTTTGCGCCATCTGCGCCGCGCATTAGATCACATTGCAAGCCACCGTGATGACATTTGGCTGACCCGCAGCGGGGCGATCTTTGATTACTGCCGTGATGAGATACCAGACCTCATCACTTGACCAATCCGCATCTGCGAGGAACACAATGGCAAAGACCCGCAGCTTTCAGTCGATGTGTCCGATGAATTGCCATCCCACGCTTTGCGGGATGACCGTCACCGTCAAGGATGGACAATTGGCGTCGATAGCGGGTGATGTTACGAACCCCGACAGTCAGGGTTTCTTGTGTATGCGCGGTAGGGCAGCCCATGAAATTCTTGGTAATGATCGCCGTTTGCTAAAGCCGCTGGTGCGCTCGAGGCGCGGGTCCGATCAGTGGTCTGAAACCAGTTGGGACGCCGCGCTTGATCAAATAGCCAACAAGATGCAGTCCGTCGGTCGCGAAGCCGTTGGACTCTGGCAAGGCCACGGCAATTGGGCCAACGATTATGCCTTTGGTTTGAAACGCGCGCAAATGGACCGTTTCGCCAACCTTTATGGATGTCAGTACTGGAACCCCGCGATGATTTGCTGGGGGCTGGGGGGATTTGGTGCCGGCATCACCGGTGCGATTGAGACCTCAACCAAAGAGGACTTGGGTGAGAATTCCCAGATGGTAATCCTCTGGGGGGCAAACACTGTCAGTCAGGCCAATACCCTGCGTCACGTCGAAATGGCCAAGCGGCGCGGCGCGCGCATTGTGGTGATTGATGTGCGCCGGACTGAGGCTTCGGCGCTGGCTGATGATGTCATCATCGTCAAACCGGGCTCTGATGCCGCCTTGGCCCTCGCGATGATGCACGTGATCATCGCTGATCAAAGTTGGAGCGCATCTTTTGTTGACGCCCACACAACCGGTTTCGCAGCCTTGAAGGCCCATGTCGCGGCAATGACGCCAGATTGGGCAGAAACCCTGACCGGTGTTCCAGCAAGCCGGGTTGTGGCTTTGGCCCGCGCCTATGCCGCGACGCGGCCCGCAATGATCGTGATGGGCGGTTCGTCACTGCACAAAGGCGACAACACATGGCAAGCAGCACGCGCAATCACCTGTTTGCCCGCATTGACAGGCGACTACGGACGGCCTGGTGGCGGTATGGGCCCGCGTCATGGTGGCCGCAGCCATGGTGCCGGGTTTGTCGATCTATCTGCTGCGGATCGGCGCAAACCCGGACACTACATCCCAAACCAGATGGAAGCGATCCTGACGGCACTGGAAACCGGTACGGTCAAAGTATTCGTTTCACTTGGATCGAATGTGTCATCATCCTTCCCAGATACCAATCGGATGCGTGCCGCCCTTGAGAAGGCGGAATTGGTGGTCGCCTATGATATTTTTGCCAATCAATACATACGCGAGGCTGCGGACATCGTGCTGCCGGGAACAATCTGGCTGGAAGAAATCGGTGCGAAATCGACCAACACATATATCCACCTGACCGATCAGGCCTTGCCTGCGGCTGGTGACGCGCGGCCTGTATATGATCTTTACAAAGGCCTGGCCAAACGCCTGGCTGTTGACGACGTCTATCCGTGGGCGGATCAGGCCGAGGCAATGGACGCCGCGCTTGATCATCCTGCGACGGGTCACACATCGGTGGAGGCATTGCGTGCAAACGGGGGCAGGGTGGCGTTGAAGGTATCGCATGTCGCCTATCCGACATATGATTTTGCGACACCCACAGGAAAGATCGAATTTTCGTCTAGCCGGGCTGCCGATATGGGCATTCCCGCGCTGCCGATGCCGGTTGATTTTGGGGGCACAAAAGACGGTCTCATATTGGCGCATGGCCGAACATTCGGGCATTTCCACTCATTTTATGATCACGCGCAGGCGCTGCCAACATTGGCCGCCCGCGAGGATCAAGCGGATCTTTGGATTGCCCCACAAGACGCCGCGTACAGGGGCATCTTGGATGCGGACCCCATCGAACTTTCGAATGCACGCGGGTCATTCAACGCAAGGGCAAAAGTGACCCCGCGCATTCCAAAGGGAACCGTCTGGATCCGAGACGGCTGGCCAGGTCTGAATACGCTGACAGACGCCACATCAGTCTTGCCCTTGGCAGCCCTTGATGCCTTCGCGTTTTCGGTTGGTCAAAGCAGCTATCACGCACGCATTGAGGTGCGATCGTTGCGAAATGCTGGTGAAGCAAATCTATAAAGTATTTTCGCCCCTTTGGTCAGCAGCGGCTACGGTGAAGAGTTTCCCAAGCAACGCAAAAACGCAGCCCTGGTTGACGGGGCTTCCCACATGGGTCGTTTCAAATGTGTTGAACAATTACTGAAACGTCATCAATGGGTGAGAGCCTGTCATATACCCGAGGTGCACGCGGGCAAGAGCATGTACCGGCAACTTTCCAAATCCTATCCCCCACTAGGGCGCAAAATACACCTGTGGGTCCCGCGCACAGCTGCCCCCCACCACTGCCGTCCGCCTGTCTTTGATCTTTGGGGGGCTAGACCAGCCCAATCCGTGTGCAGTATGGGTGCACGACGGCCCCGAAACCAAGATCGCGGACCATAGGAGAATGAGCGATGCCCAACACCGCAGCCGCCGCCGCAGCGAGATTATCCGTCGCACCCATGATGGACTGGACCGACCGCCATTGTCGCTATCTGCACCGGCTGCTCAGTTGTGAGACCTTGCTTTATACGGAAATGGTGACAGCGCCTGCGCTGGTGCGCGGGGGGGCGGTGCATTTGCTGGACCATGATGTGGCCGAACACCCGGTCGCATTGCAGTTAGGCGGATCAGACCCAAAGGAGCTGGCCCTGGCTGCGAAACTGGGGGCGGATGCAGGATATGATGAGATTAACCTGAACGTAGGCTGCCCGTCTGACCGCGTGCAATCGGGATGTTTCGGTGCCGTCTTGATGGAACAGCCCGCGCTGGTGGCTGAATGCGTGGCTGAAATGATCGCGGCGGTTGATGTGGATGTGACCGTCAAATGCCGCATCGGGGTGGATGATCAGGAACCGCATGAGGTCTTGCCAGAGTTTCTGTCGCGCATCGTTGCCGCAGGCTGCATTCGTGTGTCCATCCATGCGCGCAAAGCATGGTTGCAAGGGCTGAGCCCCAAGGAGAACCGCGATATTCCGCCGCTTGACTACCCACTGGTGCATTTGATGAAGGAATATTTTCCCAACCTGCATATTTCCATCAATGGCGGGATCACCTCATTGGATCAGGCAGAGGCGTTTCTGGATGGTGGACTGGACGGGGTCATGATCGGGCGAAGCGCCTATCATCAGCCCGCAGACATCCTGTGCGCCGCAGATCGGCGCATCTTTGGCCGCGGCCACGACACCACGGCGCAAGAGGCCGTAATGGGCATGCTGCCCTATATTGAGGCGCATCTGATCGCGGGTGGAAAACTGAACCAGATCACCCGCCATATGCTGGGCCTGTTTGCCGGCCGGCCCGGCGCGCGGGTCTGGCGGCGCATGCTGTCAGAGGGCGCACATCGTGAAAATGCGGGCCCCGAGCTGGTTTTACAGGCACTTGACCAAGTCAATGCACTGGCCCAGGCGCAAGAAGCGGTGTAGCACAGGCCAAACATCCGGAGAACCAAATGCCCGATACGATGATCTTGATACAAATGGGCGCTATGCTGATGGCCATTGGTGCCGTCGCAGGCGTGCTTGCCGGCCTTTTAGGTGTCGGCGGTGGCATCGTGCTGGTGCCTGCGTTTTTCTATGCATTCCAGACCCTTGGATACGAGGGGCCACAATTGATGCAGATGTGTCTGGCCACCTCATTGGCGACGATTATCGTGACCTCTGTCCGATCTGTACTGAGCCACAACAAAAAGGGTGCGGTAGATTGGGACATCCTGCGCAGCTGGGCACCCGGTATCGTGATTGGTGCGGTTGTCGGGATGTTGGTCGTGGCACAGCTGCGGTCCAATACATTGCAGGCCATCTTTGGCATTTTGGCCCTGATCGTGGGGCTTTACATGGGGTTTGGCCGCGCGGAATGGCGGCTTGGGCAGGCCATGCCACGGGGCATCATGCGGGCGATCCTGTCGCCGCTGGTGGGGTTCATGTCGGTGCTGATGGGCATCGGCGGCGGCAGTTTCGGCGTGCCACTGATGAGCCTGTATAACACGCCCATTCACCGCGCTGTGGCCACGGCCGCAGGCTTTGGGGTGCTGATCGCCGTGCCTGCCGTCATCGGGTTCGTTTTTGTCGATATGCAGACGGGCAAGCCGCCCTTAACCATCGGCACGGTCAATCTGGTCGCTTTCGGCATCATCATCGCGATGACGCTGATCACCGCCCCCTGGGGGGTCAAGCTGGCCCATGCGATGGATCCCAAACCGCTGAAACGGGTGTTTGCCGTGTTCCTTGTCGTGGTGGCGGTGAATATGCTGCGCAAGGCGCTTGGGTGGTAAAAGACGGCTTTGTTGTTTTTGACAGCGACAGCGCGGTTCTGGGCTGGGCGCAGGCCGCATATGCGGCAGCCCTGGACATAACCGCCGATCCTGACGCCCGCGCGCACAACCTCAGACATGCGCAGACATGGTTCGTGGGCGTCGATGCCTTGCCAAATGCTGAGGATGGGTCAATCGGCGATGTGCCCCTCAAAGGGCCATGGGGGCCACATCTTGCCGCTCCGCCCCGGTGGCACCGCGCGCAATTGTCTGTCGTCTATCCCGGCTACCCCGGACAGGACGCAGGCGAAAGCGACGCCAACCACCGCTACAGAATAAAACGTTTTGCGGCCCATGTAGATGGATTGTTGCCGCTGGGGCCCCAAAGGCGCAGGTTCTTGCGCGAACCACACGCATTCGTTCTGGGCCTGCCATTGAACATGGCAGAGGCCGCGCCCCTGGTCGTCTGGCCCGGCAGTCATACCGTCATGGGCGATGCCTTTCGCGCAGAGATCGCAGGCCGCAACCCACAAGACATTGACCTGACAGAGGCCTATCAGGCCGCGCGCAGAGCCGTATATGACACAATCGCGCCTTTGCGGGTGCAGGCAGGGCCGGGACAATCTATTTTGCTGCACCGCCATCTTTTGCACGGTGTGGCCCCCTGGGATGCCGCCTTGGATGGCCCCGCAGAAGGCCGCATGATCGCGTATTTCCGGCCCCAGTTCACAGCGGCCGAATGGTTGGCTGCTGGCTAAAGCGGTGATCGGAATGTCCGACAGTCCATGAGAAAGTTAAAGTGTTGATAATATTTACTTAAGTTGAAATTTGTGACGCGGGGCATTCAAAAAAGCTCTCAAAAAAATCGCAAATTTTCATATAAAGACCCCCCAACCGCCACATTGTTGCCATTTCTGACACGATATTAAGAATTGTAAAAACCGGCAAAACGGGATTCAGGGCAATGGCAGCTATCATCACAGGTTCAAACGGCACGGTGGCATATTGGGCCCCGCGTGCGGCACCAAAACAGGGGCGTGCATTCGGCTTCAACGGCACTTTTCACAAAAAGCATCTTTGCGCTTTTGCAGGCCTCAGCGTGTTTGCGGCCAATGGCAATCACGGCCCCAGCCATATCGACGGCGCAGTGACCAGCAATGCAGGTATGGATCTGCTGTTCCGGATCGCAGGCCGCCGCTAAGCGGAAATTCCCCGTGACAGACGGGCCGCACGGCCCCCGCGACGCTTGGTGATCTGTCCCGTCCGCGACGGCAGGTCCTGCATGATCTCGCGCCGCTCATCCGGATGCATCCGGGACCACCGTCCAATCTCGTCAATCGTCCGCAGGCAGCCTGTGCATAACCGCGCCTCTGGATGGACGACGCAAATCTTGACGCAGGGGCTTTCGACCTCTTTGCGCACCCAGACCTCATCACTCATTCCATCGCTCCTTGCCTGCGCATGACCGCCAACCGGTCCAGCACGCCTTGCAGAATATAGCCTGCTGCCACATGATCAATCACCTCTGCGCGACGTTTGCGTGTCGTATCCGCCTCCAGCAATGCTCTTTCAGCGGCCACCGTCGACAGACGCTCATCCCAGAAGGTTATGGGGATGGGGTAAAGGCGGTCAAAATTGCGGGCAAAGGCGCGGGTGGACTGGCATCGCGCACCCTCTGATCCGTCCATATTGCGCGGCAATCCCAGCACCAGACCGCCAATGCTGCGCTCTTGCATGATTTCATTCAGCCGTGCCGCATCCAGACCAAATTTCTTGCGCCTGACCGTTTCCAACGGGGTGGCCACACTGAGATAGTTATCGGTGACCGCGACCCCAATCGTCTTTTCCCCCAGATCAAGCCCGATCAAGGCCCGCATCGGGGGGATCGCCCGGGCAAATTCGGCCATGTCCTCCAGGATCATTCGGCTACTCCGGCCTGGCTGCCGGCCGCGCGGATGATGTCTTCGGCCCCTGGATCGCCGGCAAAGACCTCCATCGCGTTGGTGTAGACTGCCAATGCCTGATCCGGATTGCCCATGATCGCCAAAGAAGTGATCAACCGGGCCCAATCCTGCGGCGGACCGCCTTCTGTGGCCAGCCGGTTTGACAGGCCCTCCACCATGCCGCCGATCATTTCCATACGTTCTGCAGGGGTCATCTGCCCCGCATTCTCAATGTCTTCGGCCGAAGGCCCGCGCGCATCACCTGTCCCGATCGCAGGCACGGTATAGTTCACACCAGCCAATTGCGCGACCGTCTCGATCTGCGCCAGGATCGGCTCTATCCAATCGGCATCCGCAGGGCCGCGCCGCAGCAAACCATCCCACAGCCGAAAGGTAATGTCAGGCCGACCGGTCTGGATCATCATCAGCCCGATGTAATAGCGCGACCGCCCATCGGTTTCGTCCCGCGCCAGCGCCGCCCGAAAAGCGGTCTCTGCCTCAGGAGAGACATAGCCGCCAGCAGCCATCACCAACAGCTCACCATAATCTGCGATATCCTCTGCGGTGACGCTTTCGGCCTTGATCCGCAACAGGTTCTCCTGCGCTGCGGCTGCGGCTGCAAAGTTGCCCATCCGCGCCTCGTTCTGCGCCAGCAGCATATACCCCTGCAAGTCATCTGGCCGCCCGGCAACGGTTTCCCTCAACCGCTCCATAAGGGTGACGAAATCATCACTCAGGTTTTCTTGGGGTACAAAAGGCGGCAGGCTGTCGACGGCTGCCTGCTGGCTGGGCCGGTTCTCCCGCATCTGTTCGGCAAAGGCGATCCGGTCCTTCAGTGCCAGATCCCCATAACCCGGCTGTCCGATCCACAGATATAGCGCCACGCTGCCTGCACCCAGCAATATGGCCAGCGCGCCAATCAAAACCCTATTCGGGGCGTTTTGCGGCGCGGCGCTGCTTCGGCTGGCATCGGCGGCAAGGATGCGGCGCGAAATCTCTGTCCTGGCCCGCTCCGCATCCTCATGGGGGATCACGCCACGGGCGACATCACGTTCCACCTCGGCCAGTTGATCGCGGTACACCTTTAGATCGTATTCCGACGCATCGGGAATATCACCGCCCTGCGCGCGCAGCAGGCTGCGCCCCAACATCAGGGCTACAAGCAAGGCCATCGCGGCGGAAATGATCCAGAAAGTCATGAGGTGCCCATTTTTCAGCTTCGCACGTTATCTAGGGGTAAAGCCTGCCGGACAAAAGGGTGCAATCCCGATCAAACCTGCGACACCACAGCGCTATTGCGTCTCATGTCGCAAAATTGATACCAAATGCCGTGGCCAGTATCCTCTTTTTCCGGCGTCCGGCCAGAACAGGGGCACAAGCCGGCGGTCCGCGATTCTGCGTGCCATCCTCCGATCTAGGGACTTGAGATATGAAGAAATATTCCGTCTTTGCCGTGGCCCGAGAGGCCATGCGTCAGCACAGCGGCTGGGACCGTGCCTGGCGCGACGCGCAGCCAAAGGCGAAATATGATGTGATTATCATCGGGGCAGGGGGGCACGGTCTGGCCACAGCCTATTACCTTGGCAAGAATTTCGGGATCACCAATGTCGCCATCCTGGAAAAAGGCTGGCTGGGCGGCGGCAATACAGGCCGCAACACGACGATCATCCGTTCCAACTATCTGCAGGATCCCTCCGCCGCGATCTATGAAAAGTCCCGCTCACTCTACGAAACGATGAGCCAGGATCTGAACTATAACGTCATGTTCTCCCCACGCGGGGTCATCATGCTTGCACAGACCGAACATGAGGTGCGTGGATACAAGCGCACGGCCCACGCCAATGCGCTGCAAGGGGTCAAGACCGAATTCATCGACGCACAGCGCGTCAAGGAACTGTGCCCGATCATGGATATTGACGGTCCGCGCTATCCGGTTCTGGGTGGGCTGTGGCAGGCCCGCGGCGGCACGGCACGCCATGATGCGGTGGCCTGGGGCTATGCGCGCGCCTGCTCAGACATGGGCATGGACGTGATCCAACGCTGCGAGGTCACCGGCATCCGTCAGGAAAACGGCAAGGTCACCGGCGTGACCACCAACCGCGGCGACATTGGCTGCGATAAACTGGGGATGGTGGTCGCGGGCCATTCCGGCCATCTGGCGGATATGGCCGGCTTCCGTCTGCCCATCGAATCCGTGGCGCTTCAGGCGCTGGTGTCCGAACCGATCAAACCTTGCATGGATGTGGTTGTCATGGCCAACACCGTCCACGGCTATCTGTCGCAATCCGACAAGGGCGAGATGGTCATCGGCGGTGGCACCGATGGCTATAACAACTACACCCAGCGCGGCTCTTTCCACCATATTGAGGAAACCGTTCGCGCCCTGATCGAAACCTTCCCAATGCTGTCACGTCTCAAGATGCTGCGCCAATGGGGCGGTATCGTGGATGTCACGGGGGACCGCTCCCCGATCCTCAGTAAAACACCCGTAGACGGCATCTTCATCAACTGCGGTTGGGGCACGGGCGGCTTCAAGGCCATCCCCGGCTCTGGCTGGGCCATGGCCGAACTGATGGCCAAGGGCCGCTCACCGCTCACCGATGCTTTCGGTCTTGAGCGTTTCACCGAAGGCCGCTTCATCGATGAAAGCGTCGCAGCAGGGGTGGCCCATTGATGCATGCGATTTTCAAAGACACCCGGGTTCAAGGAGTAGAGACATGCTGACCATCCACTGCCCCAACTGCGGCGTCACTGCAGAAGAAACCGAATTCCACGCCCATGGCGAAGCGCATCTGAAACGCTTCGGCCCCGGTTCCTCCGAGGATGACTTTGAGAGCTACCTGTTCATGCGCAAAAACCCCAAAGGCGTGCATTTTGAGCGCTGGCACCATCGCTACGGCTGCGGCAAGTGGTTCCATGTGGCGCGCTGCACAATGACATTGGAAGTCTTCGGCAGCTATACGGGCCAGACATCTGTCCCTCCGCAACAGATCATCGACACGATCCAGGACCGCCGCCCCGATTGGGTCCCAGCACAAGACCAGGCATGACCTGCCTCCTCTTTTTGGCCCTAAATACCTTCCGCACTCTCCGCCCGTACCAAAGGTTTCAGTCATGAGCACACGTCTTGCCACACCCGGCCGCCTGATCGACACGTCCCAACCGATGTCGTTTTCCTTCAACGGCAAGAAACTGCGTGGGTACCGTGGGGATACGCTGGCTTCCGCTCTGCTGGCCAATGACCAGATGCTGATGGGCCGATCCTTCAAATACCACCGCCCACGCGGCGTCGTGGCATCCGGGGCAGAGGAACCCAATGCGCTTGTCAATCTGGGCCGTGAGGGGCGGTTTGAACCGAACCAGCGGGTGACAACCACGGAACTCTTTGACGGTCTTGAGGCCACAAGCCAGAACCACTGGCCCAGCCTCGAGTTCGATGTGGGGGCCATCAATGCGCGTCTCAGCCGGTTTTTGCCTGCGGGTTTCTATTACAAGATGTTCATGTATCCGCGCAGCTTCTGGAAACATGTCTACGAGCCGATCATCCGCCACTCTGCGGGTCTGGGCAAAGCGCCCAAGGAACGCGATGTCGACACCTATGAGCATTTCCATGCCTTTTGCGACGTGCTTGTCGTGGGCGGTGGTGTCGCGGGGTTGCAGGCCGCACTGACTGCGGGCAAGGCGGGCGCGCGGGTGATCTTGTTGGAACAGACGGACCATTGGGGTGGCCGTGCGCCGGTGGACGGCGGTGTTGTCGACGGTGCATCTGTGGACAACTTTGTGGATGAAACTCTCAAGGCCCTACAATCAATGGATAATGTCCAGTTGCGTCTGCGCACAATGGGGGCAGGGGTTTATGACCATGGCTATGCGCTGGGCTATGAACGGTTGACCGATCATGCGCCGGGCTCTGCGGGCCCGCGCCATCGTTTGTGGCGGATCCGCGCAGCCCAGATCATCACTGCGACCGGCGCGATAGAACGCCCGCTTAGCTTTGCGGGAAATGATATTCCCGGTGTCATGCTGGCGTCGGCGGTGCGTGACTATGTGGTCAACTACGGGGTCTCCGTCGGCGATCGCACGGTGGTCGTCACCAACAATGACAATGCCTATCTTACCGCAATTGCGCTTAAAAATTCAGGCCTTAGCGTGCCTGTGATTCTTGATGCACGGGTGCTGCCCGATGATCGGGGCTTGGTGGCCCAGGCCAAGGCGCTGGGCATTCGCGTCATGATGGGACATGGGGTGTCATCGGTCAAAGGCGGCAAGCGCGTGACCGGTGTGGCCATCTGTTCGCAGGCGGGCGAAGGGGCTGTGCTGGAGGAAATCGCATGCGATGCGGTTGCGATGTCGGGGGGATGGTCCCCGGTGGTGCATCTTTGGTCCCATTGTGGCGGCAAATTGCGTTGGGACACCACCCATGCCTGTTTCAGCCCCGATGTGGATAATCCTCCCAAGGGGGCCGACGGCATGGGCTTTGTCACACCGGCGGGCGCGGCTTCTGGCATGTTTGCTCTGGATGACGTGTTGCATGACGCACATGCGGCGGCCGAAGGTGTGATCACCTGCCTGGACATGAAACTGCCCAAAGAGGTGACCTCGCCGGTTGCTGAACGTCGTGAGGAATCCCCCATGGCACCGGTCTGGATGATGCCCCATGGTGCCAGCGCGAAACTGCGGGCGAAATCATGGCTGGACTATCAAAACGACGTCAAGGTTTCCGACGTGCGGCTGGCAGCCCAGGAAGGGTTCGTATCGGTTGAACACGCCAAGCGCTATACCACGCTTGGCATGGCGACGGACCAGGGCAAGCTGAGCAATATCAACGGCCTGGCAACGCTTGCCGGTGCATTGGATCAAGACATTCCATCCGTCGGCACCACCACGTTCCGCCCGCCCTATCACCCGATTTCGCTGGGTGCGATCGGCGGCGAGGCGCGGGCAGAGATTTTCCAGCCCCTGCGCCGCACGCCGTTACACGACTGGCACGAGGCCAATGGTGCCGTCTTTGAACCGGTTGGCCAATGGCGCAGGCCCTATGCCTTTACGCGCGGCTCCGAAAGCACCCATGACGCGGTCATGCGCGAGGTCACGAACACCCGTGAAAAGCTCGGGCTGCTGGATGCCTCCACCCTGGGCAAGATCATCGTCAAAGGGCCGGATGCGGGCAAGTTCCTGGACATGATGTACACCAACATGATGTCCACGCTGAAGCCGGGCAAATGCCGCTACGGTTTGATGTGCTCTGAAAACGGATTCTTGATTGATGACGGGGTTGTCGCCCGGATCGACGAGGACACATGGCTGTGCCACACCACAACAGGCGGCGCGGAGCGGATCCATGCCCATATGGAAGAATGGCTGCAGACCGAATGGTGGGACTGGCAGGTCTATGTCGCCAATGTCACCGAACAATATGCCCAGATAGCCGTGGTAGGCCCCAACGCCCGACAGGCACTGGAGCGGCTGGGCGGAATGGATGTGTCCAAAGAGGCGCTGGGCTTTATGGATTGGGCGGATGGCACGCTGGGCGGGTTCAACTGCCGCGTCTACCGGATCTCCTTCTCGGGCGAGCTGAGCTATGAGATTGCTGTGGATGCCAGCCATGGACAGGCCTTCTGGGATGCGCTGATGGCTGTGGGGGCTGATCTGGGTGCCATGCCTTACGGGACTGAATGTCTGCACATTCTGCGCGCGGAAAAAGGCTTTATCATGATCGGCGATGAAACCGACGGGACCGTGATCCCGCAGGATCTGGGGCTGAACTGGGCGATTTCCAAAAAGAAAGACGATTTCATCGGCAAACGCGCGCAAGAGCGTAGTCACATGACCGACCCGAACCGCTGGAAACTGGTCGGGCTTGAAACCCTTGATGGATCGACCTTGCCGGACGGGGCCTATGCGGTTGGCGAAGGCACCAATGAGAACGGTCAGCGCAACATGATCGGCCGTGTGACCTCGACCTATCATTCGCCCACCTTGGGCAGAGGGATTGCAATGGGTCTGGTCCACAATGGCCCTGACCGGATGGGCGAAGTCCTGAGCTTTCCGGGAACGGACGGCAAGACCTATGAAGCCAAGATCGTAGACCCCGTGTTCTATGACAAGGAAGGGGAGAAGCAGAATGTCTGATCCGGTTACAGCGCTCAAAGGCGCAAAAGGCACCGCAGGCTTTGCAACGGTGACTGAGATCGGCCCGGTGGGCATGATCACCCTGCGCGGCGATTTCGCCAACAAGGCGGTCGTCAAGGCAGCCGTCGCGGCCAGTGGCATGACATTTCCCGAACAGCGCCGCTGCGCCACGCAGGGCGATCAGGGCATGGCATGGATGTCCCCCGACGAAGTCCTGATCATGTGCCCCTACGCCGAAGTGCATGACCGCCTGGAAAACCTGCAAACAGCACTGGCCAAGCATCACGCCCTGGCTGTCAACGTCTCTGACGCCAGAGCGGTTTTCCGCGTCCGCAGCCCCAAGGTTCGCGAAGTAGTCGCCAAACTGGCCCCTGTTGACATGGATGAGGCGGCGTTCACCATTGGTATGTTCCGCCGCACCCGTTTTGCGCAGGTTCCGGCGGCCTTCTGGATGCCCGAAGCAGATGTCATTCAGGTCGTGTGTTTCCGCTCTGTTGCGCAATATATGTTCGATATCCTCAACAATGCCGCCAAAACGGGGTCCGAAGTGGGCCACTTCTAAGGCCCCTGTCACGTTTGCAGGTTGTCGCGCGGCCCTGCTGCTGTAGGTACGGTGAAATTACAGCAGAAAGGACGCGCATGTCGCCTCGCCTCGTGTTAATTGCCGCCAGCTTTGGGGCCGCAATGTTGTGCACTTCAGCGCAAGCCAATGTTGCGGCAGGGTTTCTGTATGAGTGCGACATCGCTGAACCTGAGCGGGGGCAGGGATGGATCTCACCCAAGATTGCAATCGTTCTGCCAGCGCAGGGCGAGGTGCAGGTGGTGGATGCGCTGACTTTGGCGTTTTCACCCACGCCTGTGATTGCCACCATATTGCGCGACGATGCAAAACGCCTGACCCTAAAATGGAGCCTGCAAAATGTGCGCGCCGACAATGGCCGCAGCTTTGCCTATTTCGACTACCGTGCCTCTATCGCAAAGGCCACCGGCAGAATGGAGCTGACGGCAGGCCCGCGCAGCTTTGATACAGGCCTGCGCGGCACCGGACTTTGCCGGAAACGGTCCGAATAGCACAAAAGGCTCACCTTTCCCCCCGGCGGACCTTGACGAAGAGTGCATATGCACTCCATTTGATCTAAGAGTAATGAAACACCAAGGAGGCCCAGCACATGGCTTTTGAACTTCCCGATCTTCCCTATGCCCACGACGCCCTTGCATCCAAAGGCATGAGCGCAGAGACGCTGGAGTTTCACCATGACAAGCACCACAATGCCTATGTCGTGAATGGGAACAAAGCGATTGAAGGCACCGAATGGGCCGGCAAATCCCTCGAAGAGATCATCAAGGGCACCTATAATGCCTCTGCGGTTGCGCAGAACGGCATCTTTAACAACATCAGCCAGCTGTGGAACCACAACCAGTTCTGGGAAATGATGGGCCCCGGCGACAGCAAGATGCCAGGTGAGCTTGAAAAAGCGATCATCGACAGCTTTGGCTCCGTCGACAAGATGATGACCGAATTCAAAGCGGCAGGTGCCGGTCAGTTCGGTTCTGGTTGGGCCTGGCTGGTCAAGGACACCGACGGTGGTCTGAAAGTGACCAAGACCGAGAACGGCGTGAACCCGCTGTGCTTTGGTCAGACAGCCTTGCTGGGGTGTGACGTCTGGGAGCATTCCTATTACATCGACTTCCGCAATGCGCGCCCTGACTACCTGTCGAACTTCCTCGACAACCTGGTGAACTGGGAAAACGTCGCCTCTCGCATGTGATGACACCAGTCCTGACGTTCCGCCATTTGACTGGCCGGAACGCGCGGATTTATAATGTCAGATGATGGGCCCCCGCAGCATGGACTGCGGGGGTTTTTCTTTTATTGCAGTATGTTGGCCATCCTGGTGATGCGGGAAAGGCACTCTAAACTGCAAATTAACATGCTCCGAATAGTCTGATCCTAAATGAGGGTCGGGGTCAGGGTCATGAACGCATTTCTGCGCAGTTTTCAGATGGTTTTGCTGGTCTTCATCATTGCGCTGGCGGCGCTTCCTGCCGGGGCGCAGCAGGGGCGTGCTGACATACCCGCCCAGCCCCGTTCCGATATCGCGCAAGGGCAGGCATCATGCGTTTCTTGCCCTCCGCCGGATGCAGGGCTGCTTGACCATCCGCTGTTCGTCCCTGTGACCGTCGCCGCGTCAACCGCCGGCTTGCTTCTGGCCTCTCTTTCCATCTTGCTGCGCAGACGCCTTGCGGATCTTTCAGACGCAATCACGGCCAACCGAATGCTGGTTGAAACCTTGGAAGGGGCGCAGACGACAATCGCCATTTTCGACCAACAGCTTGAATTGGTGCAGGGCAATAATGGTGACAAGGGCGGCTTTCGAACCCTGGTGAACCATATCGCCAAAAGCGCAGAGGTGACGCAGTTCCACATGGGTGACAGCCCGGTGGAAAACCTGATGCAAGGGATCGCACAGGGCGACACCGAAGCCCTGGCCCAGCGGATCAAAGAGCGTCTGCGCTCTGGGCACAGCCTGCATCAGCTGGTGCACCATGGCGACGGCAAAGTGTTCGATCTGCGGCTATTTCCGATTGGGCAGGGCCACTTTGCATCGCTTCAGGCAGAGACGACCAAAGCCTTTGAGGACCAGACAAGGGTTGCTGCGCAACAGTCTGACCTAAAGCAGAAAAACAGCGATCTTCTGTCGTTTTCCAGCATCGCGGCCCATGATCTGCGCGGGCCCCTGTTAAAGCAAAAGGCGCTGCTGGATTTCATTGTCGAGGACATGAGAGAGGCAGGGATCACGCTGCCCCAAGAGACAATCAAACACCTTGCGCTGCTTGGCGATCTGACAAGGGACATGTCGACATTGATCACTGATCTGCTGAATTTTGCGCGGGCCGAAGGCGCATCTTGTGACCCGCAGATCGTATTGCCGGACCAGCGGATCAAGGACATCGCGCCCCTGGCGTCTTTCAGAAACGGTTTTTCGGTACAGGTTCTGGGGGTCATCCCCCATGTCTGGGCGAACCCCACGGTATTCGACATGGTGATGCGAAACCTTATTTCCAACGCGATCAAACATCACGACAAAAACAATGGCAACGTCTTGATCCGGGGCTATGCCAAAGGGGATGAAACCGTGATCGAAGTCGAAGACGATGGGCCGGGAATTCCCGAAAATTGCGTGGCCACCGTTTTTGAACCCTTCACGAAACTGTCGAAATCGGACAGCAGCGGGCTTGGCCTTTCCTTTGTGCGAAACAGTGTGGCTGCATGGGGTGGACAGATCACCGTGGATCGGGCGACCCCGCGCGGATCAATCTTTCGACTGACCTTTCCGCAACCACGTTCCAGCGTGATATCTGGCCCGTCCTGGGTGGCCTCTTGAAAACCTGCATCAGGTCAAAGGGGGATTTGTGGCAAACAGGCCACAGCCATCAGCGGCCTCTAACGCCGCCGCTGGAGATGCGAGGGGCGGCGGCAGGGGCGACTTGACCATGTGCCAAAGCCCTGATCCGCAACCAGTGCAGCGGACCGGGTGGGCAGGCCAGTAGCCCAGCGGGTCAATACGCGCCGCGCATCACCGCATGACCGCAAGGTCCGGTCATGCCTGCGTCAGGCTCCTCGTCAGAAACTGCACATGAACCGCTGGGCCGTCCGGATGCGATCATGGGTCATCAATGATCCAGCTTGGCCAGCCCGGCCAAGGCCGCTGCCGCGTCATCCACCGCCTCGACATATCGCAAGAGCGTTGCATCGGCAAAACCACTGCTGACGACATGGTCCAGAAGCGCCAGCAAAGGATCCCAGTAGCCTTTTGTATTCACTAGAAAAACCGGCTTTTCATGCAGTCCCAATTGCCGCCAGGTCAGCACTTCGAACAGCTCATCCAGCGATCCGGCACCGCCCGGCAGGACAACGACGGCATCGCAGTTCATGAACATCACCTTTTTGCGCTCATGCATGGTCTCTGTCACGACATAGGTGGTCAGGTCGGTCTTGCCCACCTCCCACTCCACAAGGTGTTTGGGGATCACCCCAAAGGTGTCGCCGCCCGCTGTCTGTGCTGCACGCGCGACAGCCCCCATCAGCCCCACATCGCCCGCCCCATAGACCAACCGCACACCGGCAAGGGCCAGCCCGGTCCCGAGCCTTTCGGCGTCAGCCATATAGGCCGGATCATTTCCCGGACGGGAACCGCAGTATACGCAGACAGATTTCGGAGCCATAACGTCGCCTTTTCCTTGCAAAATTTCAGCGCTGTGAGATGCCGTGTTTTGACCCCTGTTAGCCTGCTTGCTAATAAGGCTCAACCAAGTGGGATGATGCGACATGCGTGATTTGTTTGCCAGGTTAAATGGAAGCTCGGGTGCCGTTATGTTTGGTATCCTTTGCGCTGTGTTGATTGCAGCGGGTTTTTTCGTTCAGTCCAAACGCAATGCCGAACCGGTGTCAGAGACTGCGATTCAGCCCGCTGCTTTGTCGCAGCCTCCTGCGGCAGAGGTGGCGAGTGTCCCACCGTCAGAGCCCAAAGCGTTGCCCGTCCCGCGCCCAACATTTGATGAAGTGCGGCGCGAGCCCGACGGCATGACGGTCATCGCAGGGCGGGGTGCGCCGGAGACAGAGATCACCTTGTTGCAAGACGGGACCCCCATCGGCAGCGCGACGTCGGACCGCGCCGGCAAATTTGCCACGATCGCGATGATCCCGCCAGACGGCCAGGCGCATGTCCTGACCCTTTTACAGGTGGTCGAAGGTACCGAAATGACTTCGGAGGATGAGATTATTCTGGCCCCGCTCGCGGCACCGGTTGTAATTGCACAGGCCCCTGCAGAAGTCACAGAAGAGCCACAGCCACAACAAGAGGCCCCCGCACCCGCAGAGCCTGCGGTGACGGCTCAGGCTGCAGCACAGCCACCAGCCTCACCCTCGGACGAGGCAGCGTCTGAACCAACGCAACAAACCGCCCAAACTGTCCCTGCGACCGAAAGTCAGCCGGCCGCGCCAGTGACAGCGCCATTTACAGCGCCAGTTACAGCGCCTGTGACCCAGCCAGTGACCCAGCCTGTGGAAACCGCCGAAACAACCACTGCCGAGGCAGAACAGCCAGCACCAGAGGCCGTGGCCGTGCTACGCTCCACTGCGGACGGGGTGGAACTGCTCAATACCCAAAGCCCAGAGGTCATGGATAATGTAGCGATTGACACAATCAGCTATTCCAATCTTGGCGATGTGCAGCTGTCTGGCCGCGCGCAGGCCGATACATCGGCGGTACGTGTCTACCTGGACAACGCGGCAATCGCGAACCTGCCGGTGGATGAACGGGGCCGCTGGCGCGGCAACCTGCCAAACGTAGACGAAGGCATCTATACCCTGCGTGTCGACGAGGTGGCCGCCGATGGTCAGGTCACCAGCCGGGTCGAGACCCCGTTCAAACGAGAGCCTGCATCGCTGCTGGCAGCTGCGGCGGCACAGGGTGGCCCCGTCAAGGCGATCACGGTACAACAAGGCAGCACCCTTTGGGCCATTGCGCGGGACAGATACGGTGATGGCGCGCTCTATGTGCGTGTCTTTGAGGCCAACAAGGACGCGATCAGGAATCCGGACCTGATTTACCCCGGTCAGATTTTCGACTTGCCTGATTAATCCGGGCCAGGGATGCGATATCTAAATCATCTCGGTGGGTGGCAACCCCCGTGCGGCAGGGCTATGTAGCAGTCAAATAGACTGGAACGAACATGGCTGCTGATACCACTGGAACCACCACTGCACCTTCAAACGGACAGGCAAAACCCCTGAGCGAAGAAGACATCCTCGCCCAAGAGGAACGCCATTCGGGTTTTCTGGTGCTGCGCAAGGTCGCGCCCTATCTGTGGCCGCACAACATGCCTTGGGTCAAGAAACGCGTCGTATGGGCCATGGTGGTGCTGTTTGTGGCGAAACTGGTCTCTGTCGCCACGCCGTTGTTTTACCGCGATGCGGTTGATGCACTTGCGGGCGAAGGCGTGCCTTTGGTGGCTTTGGGGGCCATCGGTCTGACCATCGCTTACGGCATGGCGCGGCTGATGACGGTCGGCTTTCAGCAGTTGCGCGATGCGATTTTTGCACGGGTGGGCCAGCGGGCCCTTCGCATGCTGGCGCTTGAGACCTTTGAGCATATTCACCGTCTGTCCATGCGCTATCACATCACGCGCAAGACCGGCGGGCTAAGCCGGATCATCGAACGTGGCGTCAAGGGGGTGGAATTCCTTTTGCGCTTCTTGCTGTTCAACATCGGCCCCTTGATCCTTGAGCTGTTGATGATCGGTGTCATCCTGACAATTCTGTTCGATTGGACCTATCTGGTGGTCGTCGCGGTCACCATCGGGCTTTATGTGTGGTTCACCTTTGCGGTCACGGAATGGCGGGTGCGCCAGCGCCGCCAGATGAATGCGGCAGATACCGACGCCAACCAAAAGGCCATCGACAGCCTGCTGAACTATGAGACAGTGAAATACTTTGGCGCTGAGGGCCGCGAGGCAAGGCGCTATGACAACGCGATGGCAGGCTATGAAGAGGCAGCCATCAAGACCAGCTATTCGCTGGCCTTTCTGAACTTTGGCCAGTCGGTGCTGATCACGGCAGGGCTTGTCGCGGTCATGATCATGGCGGCGATTGGCGTGCAGAACGGCACGCTGACCGTTGGTGATTTTGTCATGGTGAACGCCTATATGGTTCAGATCACCGTGCCGCTGAACTTTTTGGGTACTGTTTACCGCGAGATCAGGCAGGCCCTGGTCGATATGGGCCAGATGTTCAATCTTCTGGACCAACCCGCCGAGATTTCAGACGCTCCGGGCGCGCCGGATCTGAAGGTGACGGGGGGCAAGGTGACGCTTGAGAATGTGCACTTTGGCTATGACCCTGACCGGACCATCCTCAGGGGTGTGACGATAGAGGCCCAGCCGGGTGAAACCGTGGCGATCGTCGGGTCGACGGGGTCGGGGAAATCCACCATCGGGCGGCTTTTGTTCCGCTTTTACGACGTCAGCCAAGGTGCGCTGAAAATTGATGGTCAGGACATCCGCACCGTGACCCAAGACAGCCTGCACCGGGCCATTGGCGTCGTGCCGCAGGACACGGTCCTGTTCAACGACACCATCGGCTACAACATCGCCTATGGCCGCGACGGGGCCACGCAGGCGGATGTGGAGGCGGCGGCAAAAGATGCGCAGATCCATGATTTCATCATGAGCCTGCCCGACCGGTATGACACCACCGTAGGAGAGCGCGGCCTGAAACTGTCTGGCGGTGAAAAGCAGCGCGTTGGCATTGCGCGCACCCTGCTCAAGAACCCTCCCATTCTGCTGCTGGACGAGGCGACATCGGCGCTGGACAGTGAGACAGAGCATGAGATTCAGGACGCGCTGATGCGCGCGGGCGAGGGCCGCACAGTGCTGACCATCGCTCACCGGCTCAGCACCATCGCAGATGCGGACCGGATTGTTGTTCTGGAAAAGGGCGAGATCATGGAGCAGGGCCGCCATGACGAGCTTTTGGCGCTTGAAGGCCGCTATGCACAGCTGTGGCATCGCCAGCAGTCCGAAGAAGCGAAATCCTGATAGAACACGCAAGGTGGGCCTGTGGCCCACCTTGGTATCTAGCAGCAGATTTATTCGGCGGCGGACAGCTGCGGTTTTTGCACCGGCGGTGTCACCCCAAAATCAGGATCCCACAGGATTTCCTGCGCCTGCATCCGGCCTGCATCACGCTGCAACGCCCAGTCGCGGGCAGCACGGCTGGCCCTGCCCAGTGACATCTTGGCCAGCAGCCGCGCGATCCAGCGGATATAGGTCGTGGCCCAGATGCGAATGGCCAACATGGACGGCGTCACGATCAGCGTCAGCACAGTCGCAATCCCCAAACCGAACACCACCGCTGTTGCCAGCTGTTTCCACCACAGCGCCGTCGGGCTGTCGATCGTATAGCCACCATCGGCAAAATTCAGGCTGAGGCCGAACATCATCGGCGCAAGTCCCGCCATTGTGGTGATCGTTGTCAACAACACCGGCCGAATGCGCGCCTGAGCGGTGCGGATAATCGCCTCGATCCGGGGCATGTAGCGTTCATATTCCTGATAGGTGTCGATCAGGATGATGTTGTTGTTCACCACGATCCCGGCCAAGGCGACGATCCCCGTCCCCGTCATGATGATTGAGAAGGTCTGATCCATCACCAACATGCCAATCAACACACCCGTTGTCGACAAGATCACCGCCAGCAGCACCAGTGTGGCATTGTAAAAGGAGTTGAATTGCGCAAGCAGAATGATGAACATCAACCCCAGCGCCGCCGTAAAGGCCGAGCTGAGGAAAGCCTGGCTTTCGGCCTGATCTTCCTGGTCGCCGGTCCATTCGGTGCTGACCCCCAGAGGCAGAGGTTTTTCGTCCAGCCACTTGGTGATCTCAGCAATGCGTTCGTTGGCATTGATTGGCACCAGCCGCAAGGCACCGCCCCGTGCAATACCCGCCTGCAGGTCTATGTCGCGCGCGGCTTCGGTCCGCTGCGTGATCTTGTAGCCGGTACCATCCAGACTGGTGAGGTCCGCATCATTGCCCGCCGGGCGAAGCGTGGCCAGGGTGGTGCTGACCTCCACACCGTTTTCGCGATGTGTTTCCACGACTTTCATCAATCCCGGTGCGACGTCTGCCTTTACATCCAGATAGCGTTTCTGATCGACCCTGTTGATCTCTGCCAGCTTTGGCACAGGGGTGCGGGTGATAAAGTTGCTCAGCGGAATGAGACCATCCGCCGTGCGCACCTTGAGCGTGTCCAGCGTGCTGAGCACACGGTCTTTTTCTGGCAGGCGCACGCGAATTTCGATCTCTTCGTCAGAACTGTCGACGCGCATCGTGTCCAGCAAAAGGCCGCGTGTGACCAATTGCACCATCGCCCCGACGGTCAGCACATCCGCGCCGTAGCGCCCGGCCTTTTCCACATCAACGTCGATCTGCCAGTCGATGCCGGGCAGGGGGCGTGTGTCTTCGATCAAGGTCAGGCCCGCCGTCGCTTCGTATTGCGCGCGCACGGCGGCAGTGGCGGCCAGCAGGTCCGGAAAACTTTCGGACTTGAGCCGCAGATGCACAGGTTTGCCAGAAGCGGGCCCACGGGCCTGCGCCAGAATTTCGATCCGTATTCCCGGTATTTCGGACAATTGCTCTGTCAGTTCGGCCAAGATGACGTCACCGTCAAAGGCGGGGTCCTGCGTCTGGCGCGTGACCTGGTAGCCGATAATCGGAATGGTGAACCAATTTGTGGTCTTGTTGGGTCGATCTTCCCATGGAATGGTTTCCAGCTGAATTTGCCCGATACTGTCCTTGGGGGCCTGCGCCCCGCCGGTGTTGCTGTCCAATCCCCCTTCGCCCGCAAAGGAAAAGGCGGTTTGCACACCGGGATGGCGCAGCACGATTTCCTCTGCCCTTTGCAGCAGATCGTCCTTTTCATTCAGCGACAGGTTGCCCCGCGCCAGCACATAGACGATGGCCTGTTCGGGTTCCGATTCAACAAAGAATTCAACCCCTTTGGAGTTGTTCCCGAAAAAGATCATGACGGTGCCGACAAAGACAAAGACGATGCCCGCCATGACCAATGGCATGACTGGGTTGCCCACGATAAAGGCGATAACCCTGCCAAATCCATTGCGCCGGTATCCGGCGTTGATCCTGTCGGGGGTCTTGCGGAACAGCTTGGAGGTGATCCAGCGCCCACCGCGGCCCGCACGCGTAAAGACCGCAAAGAACGCCAGCAGCGCCATCATCCCCCCCGAAAGCCCGACGGACAAAGCTGCACAAAGTGCCAGCACACAAAAGAAGACCGTCACAAAGGTCGGGATCACCGAGCCCAGCACATTCAGCCCGTCCATCCCTGCAAATTGGGCGGAAATCACGCCAAACAGCGGCTGCATCACCGACATGGGAACAAATATCATGGCCAGCGCCAAGGGAAACAGGATCAGGTGCAGATACCAGCGCAGCCCCGCGATGGCTTCCATATTGTCTGCCATCCAACGCTCAAGCCGTCCGGTCACGCCGCCCATAACCGGCAGATAGATCAGCGCCACAACCAAGGATGCCGACAAAACAAAGATCAGTGTGACGGGCAGCATGCCCATGAACTGGCCGGGCACACCGGGCCAGAACAGCATGGGCAAAAAGGCACATAGTGTCGTCGCCGTGGATGAAATGATGGGCCAGAACATCCGCTTGGCGGCCTCAACATAGGCCTGCATCGGCCCGTCGCCCTGTTGCTGGCGCGCATCGGCATATTCAACGACCACGATCGCCCCGTCCACCAGCATGCCCACGGCCAGGATCAACCCGAACATCACGATATTGGACACCGAAATGCCCATCAGCGCCAGAAAGGCAAAACACAGCAGGAATGATGTCGGAATGGCAAAACCCACCAGCAATGCGGCACGGATGCCCAATGCGGCCAGAACCACGATCATCACCAGCGCAATCGCGGTAAAGACGGACCCCAAGAGCTGCTGGACCATCGAATCCACAATCCGGCTCTGGTCATTTGACGTGCCCACGGTGACCGCAGCCTGCAAACCGTCCGGCCAGGCCGCCGCGCGGGCGGTCACGATCTCTTGTACCTGACGCGAAGTGTCGATCAGGTTGTATCCCTTGCGCTTGACGACCTGCAGCGCCAGCGTTTTCTCACTGTTGAAACGCGCCGTGCCCTGACGGTCTTCGAAGGTCAGATTGATCTGTGCTAAATCGCCCAAGGTGACCACGCGGTCGCCATTGGTCTTGACGGGCAGGGAATAGACATCGCGCGGATCGTTGAAGGAAGACGGGATCTTGACCGCGAAAGTGCCCTGAGAACTTTCAATTTCGCCTGCGGCAATCAGTTGGTTGTTGTTCTGAACCACATTGATCAGCTCGCCTGCGGTGACGTTATAGGCCTCCAGCCGCAAGGGATCGATCAGCACCTCAAGCATCTCGTCGCGGTCACCCGCAAGCCCCGCCTCAAGCACGGCATCCAGTCCTTCCAGTTCATCCTGCAGGTCGCGTGCCACCCGGGCCATGGTGCGTTCCGGCACCGGGCCTGTCAGGTTGACGATGATGATGGGAAATTCAGAGAAGTTGATCTCGTTGATGGAATATTTGTCATAGCCTTCGGGAAACTTTGCCTCGGCGCTGGACATCGCATCGCGGACATCGGCCATGATCTTGGTCTTGTCCCAGCCGAATTCGAATTCCAGCGCCACACCGGCATAGTTTTCAGCCGCCGTACCGTTCATCTTTTTCAGGCCGTCCAGATCGGCCAGCTCTGTCTCCATGGGTTTGACCAGCAGCGTCTCACTGTCGGCTGCGGAAATGCCCGGAAACTGGACCGACACGAAAAGCGCCGGAATTTCGATATCCGGCTCGCCCTCTTTGGGCAGGGTGGAATAGGAATACCCGCCGACCACAAGGCTCAGCAGGATAAAGGCCAGCACCATGCGCGCACGGCCGGCCGCCCAATCGACGACGCCGGTCATTGTGTGGCCTCCTGCCAGCTGGGCGCTACAGTGACGCCGGCAGTGACATATTCCTGACCCACCACAATCACATCGGCGACTTCGGGCAGGCCGGTGACCCAGACGCCTGAACTGGTGTCACGCATGATGTTTACGGGCGCAAAGGCCACGACCGCATTCTGGTCCACCAAACGCACACCCAGCGCGCCGTCGTCATTCAGTGTCAGGGACGACTGCGGCAGCAAATGCGCCTTTACCCCGGCAGAGGCGATGGCGATCTCGGCGGTTTGGCCGTCGCGGATGCGCAGGTCTGAGTTATTGACTTCAATCTCGACCCGAAAGGTCCGCGTCTCTGGATCGGCAGAGCGGGACAGGAACGTCACGGCCCCCGTCACCTGTTCGCCGCCAGCCGCCAGCCGGGCCCCGGCCATCGCGCCAAGGGTGACGCGGTTCACTTCGGTTTCAGGAACAAAGGCCACCAGTTTGATCGGGTCAAGCTGGATGATCGTGGCGCAAAGGGCACCGGGCTGCAGCAGGCTGCCCAGTTCGGCTGTATCGCTTTCCAGCATGCCGCTGAACGGGGCCAGGATGGTCAGGCGTTCAATCTCTTTTTCCGCACCCGCCACAGCCGCTGTCGCCGCCTCGATACCGGAGCGCGCGGCGCGCAGCCCCGAAGTGGCGGATGTCACACCGGCTTTTGCCGCAGCCACAGCCGCATCGGTGGCGGCCAGACGGCTCTGCGAGGCAAAGCCGTCTTCGCTCAGTCGGGCGGCTGCGTTTTGATTGATCTTGGCCTCTTCAAGACGGGCCTGCGCTTCGGAAACGCGCGCTTCTGCCTCTGGAACGCGGGATTCTGCCTCGGCCAGTCGTGCGCGGGCTTCTTGCAGGGCGGCCTGCCTTGTGCCGGGGTCCAGAACACATAGTGCGTCCCCCTTGGCGATCTGCGCGCCCTTGCGCAAAGGTTCTGATGTGACAACCGCTGAGGTCTCGGCCCGGACATCGACCTGACGCGCGGCCTGTGTCTCGCCGCGCAGGATCACGGCGCTGTCGACTTGCTGGCCGGTGATCTTGCGCACCTGCACCTTGACCAGTCGGTCAGTGGCAGGCGATGTTTCCGGGACAGACCCGGGTGCCACGGTGGATTGCGCGTCAGTCGTTTCAGCGCCCTGCGCACCAAAAAGGGCAGCCAGCTGCGGGCGTGCCAAGATCGACATGGCCAACAAGACGGTCACTGCAATTGCAGCCAGGATAGAGAAAATGCGCATTGCGATACCTCGCGCGGTGAGAAGCATTCAGTTTCGTCGTTAACTTATGCCGTATCTAGTACATCACAACTGAACTGACCAGTTTAGTTGTGATGTTTTTTGTCAAAATCCTGTGGGTTGCGTAATTGCTGTGCTTGATGCTGCGGTAACGGGTCTTGGCTTGCTTCCTTGTGCGCGGTAAGAGGGTCAAAACCGCAGGCCAAGGGCGCATCAGATGAGCAATACAGACAGTTTTGTCGAAGAAGTGAACGAAGAGGTCCGCCGGGACCGCCTTTATGCGCTGCTGCGCCGGTATGGATGGATCGCCGTTCTTGCGATCCTGGTGATCGTTGGGGGTGCCGCGTTTTCTGAATACCGCAAGGCGCAGGAACGTGCACAGGCCGAGGCGCTGGGAGATGCGATGCTGGCCGCGCTTGGCGTCAACGACACGGTTGAAAGGGCACAGGCGCTGGCGGCGGTCACCGCAGATACGCCCACCGCAGCAGCCGTCCTTGGGCTGATGACCGCCGCTGAATACACCGATGCTGGGGATACTGCGACAGCGATAGAGAAACTCGATGCGCTGGCCGTCAACAGTGACATCCCTTCCATCTACCAGCAGTTGGCGCGTTTCAAATCCATCACCCTGCAAGGGGCAGATACCCCCGTCGCAGACCGCCGTCAGGCGCTGGAGGCAATGGCACAGCCCGGCAACCCTCTGCGGCTGCTGGCGAGCGAGCAAATGGCATTGATCGACATTGAGACAGGTGATTCTGAGGCGGCGATCACGCGCTATCAGACCATCCTTGTGGATGCCGAGGTCAGCTCGGACTTGCAACAACGCGCACTACAGGTGATTGTGGCCTTGGGCGGCGAGCCTGAGCTGTCAGGCGTGAGCGGTCTGGATGGTGACGGCGGGGCTGTACAAAGCAATTGATCCACGTCCCATGCGGGCCAGGACAGCGATGAACAAGAAGTGAGCAGGGCCATGATCTATTCGGCGAATATTGGGCAAAAGGTTTGGTCAGCAGGGCTTTTGTCCGCGGTTCTCTTGCTTGGTGCCTGCCAGGAAAAAGAAGTCTATCTGCCGGGGCAGAGAGAAGACATTCGCTCGGTCTTGCAAAATCCGGGGACCGACGATCTGACGATAAACGCGGCGTCCACTGAAAACACAAGCGCGCCGATCTCGCTGGGGGCAGTCCAGAGCAATGCAAACTGGACCCATACGATCGGCACGCCCAGCTACCGGGTCCAGCATCCGGCGCTGCGCGACGGGGTGCTGCTTGCCTGGTCGGCCGATATCGGGGATGGCGACAGCCGACGCTACCGGATCACGGCGGACCCTGTGGTATCAGACGGGCGCATCTTTACCCTTGATGCCGGTGCAAGGGTCACGGCGACCTCAACCGAAGGGACCACGCTGTGGACCCGCGATCTGACCCCTGACAGCGACAGACAGGGGCAGGGATCGGGCGGTGGCCTGGCTGTTGAAGGCGACACGCTTTATGTTTCAATAGGGTACGGCGTTCTGGCCGCGCTGGATGTGACCACCGGCAGCCCGCGCTGGTCCCAAAAGCTGGAGGCCACCGGTTCTGGAACGCCAACGGTCTATGGCGATTTGGTCTACCTTACGGCGGGCGACGACACGGGTTGGGCCCTCGATAAATCAAGCGGGCGGGTGGCATGGCAAACCGGCGGCAGCACCAGTATCAACAACGTACTTGGCGCGCCAGCGCCGGCGTTGAACGCCCAGTTGGCAATCTATGCCTATGGCTCTGGCGAAGTGCAGGCGGTGTTCCGGCAGGGCGGCTTGCAGCGCTGGACCGCCACCGTTGTGGGCAAGCGGCCCGGACGGGCCTTGTCCTCCATCTCTGACGTGACCAGCCCACCGGTGATTTCGGGCGACAAGGTCTTTGTCGGCAATCAATCGGGCAGACTGGCCGCGCTGAGCCTTGGCAGTGGCGAGCGGATCTGGACAGCATCAGAAGGGGCAATCACGCCGGTTTGGCCTGCAGGGGGCTCAATCTTTGTCATCAGCGATCTGAACGAGCTTTTGCGTCTGGACGCATCGGACGGCAGCCGCATCTGGGGTGCGCCTTTGCCAAACTTTGTCAAGGACAAGCCGCGCAAGCAGTCAGAGGTCTTTGGCCACCATGGCCCCGTGATCGCCGGTGGGCGCGTTCTGGTGGCGTCCAGCGATGGCATGTTGCGCAGCTTTGACCCCACCAGCGGGGCATTGACCGCAACCACGGAAATACCCGGCGGGGCCACCACAGCACCGGTTGTTGCAGGGGGCACGCTTTACGTCGTTTCGCGCAAGGGCAAATTGCTCGCTTTCCGTTGAGCGCGAAATGGTCTAAGTGCCGGGTCTGATTTGGCCCTCATTGGGCTTTGGAGCCTGAAATGTCTTTTACCCTCGCCATCGTGGGCCGCCCCAATGTTGGGAAATCCACGCTGTTCAACCGTCTTGTCGGCAAACGTCTGGCGCTGGTCGACGACCAGCCCGGTGTCACACGCGATCTGCGCGAAGGGGCCGCCCGGCTGGCGGACCTTCGCTTTACCGTGATTGACACCGCCGGATTGGAGGAAGTCACCGACGACAGCCTGCAAGGCCGTATGCGCCGCCTGACGGAACGGGCGGTCGACATGGCCGACATCTGCCTGTTCATGGTGGATGCCCGTGTGGGGATCACCCCATCTGATCTGGTCTTTGCCGAGATCCTGCGCAAACGTGCCGCCAACGTCATCCTTGCCGCCAACAAGGCCGAGGGAAAAGCAGGCGAAGCAGGGGTTCTTGAGGCCTATTCGCTTGGTCTGGGCGAACCGATCAGCCTGTCAGCAGAGCATGGTGAGGGTCTGAATGATCTTTATACGATGTTGGTGCCGCTGGCCGATCAATTCGCCCTCCGCGCCGATGAAGACGCACCAGAGACCGATGTGGACCTGAGCGAAGAAGAGGCCGAAGAAACTGATGCCGTCCCGATCCCAACCAACGCCAAACCCCTTCAGGTTGCAGTGGTTGGGCGTCCGAATGCCGGTAAATCAACGCTGATCAACCAGATTGTCGGAGAGGACCGGCTGCTGACTGGTCCAGAGGCCGGGATCACCCGCGACGCCATTTCCCTGCGCACCGACTGGAACGGCGTGCCGATGCGGATATTTGACACGGCAGGCATGCGCAAAAAGGCCAAGATCCAGGAAAAGCTGGAGAAACTCAGCGTTTCTGACGGTCTGCGCGCGGTCAAGTTCGCGGAAGTCGTGGTTGTCTTGCTGGATGCTGAAATCCCCTTTGAACAACAGGATCTGCGCATTGCCGATCTGGCAGAACGCGAAGGGCGCGCCGTCATCATCGCGGTGAACAAATGGGACATCGAAGAGGACCGTCAGGCCAAACTGAAAGACCTCAAGGAAAGCTTTGAGCGGCTTTTGCCACAGCTGCGCGGTGCGCCGCTGATCACTGTCAGCGCCAAGACGGGCAGGGGCATGGACCGGCTGCATGAGGCGATCATGCGCGCCTATGATGTCTGGAACCGCCGCGTGACCACGGCACAGCTGAACCGCTGGCTGTCGGGCATGATGGAGGCACATCCACCGCCCGCACCACAGGGCAAGCGGATCAAGCTGCGCTATATGACACAGGCCAAGACCCGCCCGCCGGGTTTCGTGGTGATGTGCAGCCATCCCGACAAGGTGCCAGAGAGCTACAGCCGCTATCTGGTCAACAACCTTCGGGTGGATTTTGACATGCCGGGTACGCCGATCCGCCTGTGGATGCGGGGTCAGAACGACGCCAACCCCTACAAAGGCCGCAAGAAGGCACCGCCATCAAAGCTGCGCAAACATACTGCAGGACGTCGCAAGGATTGATCGCGTCCGGCCATGCCCGCATGGCCGGACAGCTTCAAGGCAGTCGGTTCAAAGCGGGTCTTTCATCAGGCTGGCGATGCGCCGATCACCTCAGGTCTTGCGAAAGGCCATGAGTGTTGGCAGCAACACCACCAGTGCCCCGCCGCCTGCCAGATAGGCAACCACGGGGGTGCTTGCCTGGTTTTGAACCACGACAGCGACCAGCGCCCAGATCACAGCGATACCATAGGTGGGCACCCGGCCCAGTGCCGTCTGCACAAGGCCGCCGATCACGATGGCCAGACCCACACAGACCAATGCCGCCGTGGTTTGATCCATCAGGCCATATCCTGCTGCCAGCAGCCCCAGCGACACGCAAGACGCAGCGGACAACCACCCGGCATAAAGCCCGACGGGCCAAGCGGCCCAAACAGGGTCGGATACAGGTGCCACAAACAGCGCGGCCAGCGCTGTCAGCAACATGACCCAGATCAACACGCTGGCCCAGATCGGGCTGGCCACGGCCACCGCCAGCCACAGGGTGCCAACAGCAAGCGAGACTGACAAGGGCTTGCGCATATCATGCCACTGGCCATCCTGCCGCGCCTTCAGCAAACCCCATCCCAGACCAAGGATTAGCCACAGATAGATCAGGCCCCAGATGGCAAATGCATATCCCGCGGGCTGCACCGGCGGGTTGTCTTGGGGTACTGGGAACTGGTCGGGATCAAAGCCCGCGAAATCGGTCACCAAAAAGGGGGATGCGGCAAAGCAGATGCTCAGCAAAAAGCAAAGAACAGCGATAAGAGGGCGAGTGGCAGGCATGAAAGCTCCTTGAACTGGACCCGCAGGCGGGGCCCTCATCATGCCGGCAGATGTTGTCCGCCCGGCATGATATCTGGTCACGATACCCTTTGGCTCAGGCCAATGCACCCTTTGATGTCAGCGTGGTCTTGCCTCCCAGATAGGGGGCCAATACGGCGGGCAGGGTAACAGAGCCATCGGCCTGCTGCCCATTCTCAAGCACCGCGATCAGGCAGCGCCCGACGGCCAGCCCTGATCCGTTCAAAGTATGCACAAACTGCGGTTTGCCGCCGTCCTTGGGCTTGAACCGCGCATTCATCCGCCGCGCCTGAAAATCGCCGGTGGTCGAAACCGATGAAATCTCGCGGTAGGTGTTCTGGCCCGGCACCCATGCCTCGATGTCAAAGGTCCGGCGCGCCCCAAAGCCCATGTCGCCGGTACATAGAATCACTGTGCGGTAAGGGATACCCAGCTTTTCTAGGATCCCTTCGGCACAGCGCAGCATGCGTTTTTGTTCTGTGTCGCTGTTATCTGGATGGGTCACGCTGACCATCTCTACCTTTTCAAACTGGTGCTGGCGCAACATGCCTGCGGTGTCGCGCCCCGCCGATCCCGCCTCTGAGCGAAAACAAAGCGTGTGGGCGGTGTAGCGCTTGGGCAGGTCGGCTTCCTCCATCACCTCATCGGCGGCCGTATAGGTCAGCGGCACCTCGGAGGTGGGCACCAACCACCAGCCATTGGTTGTCTGATAGCTGTCTTCGCCGAACTTGGGCAGTTTGTCGGTGCCATACATCGCCTCATCGCGCACCAAAACCGGAGAGTTGACCTCAAGCAGGCCGTTTTCATCCACATGGGTGTCGACCATGAACTGCGCCAGCGCACGGTGAATACGCGCCACTGCGCCCTTCAGCATGACAAACCGCGCGCCAGAAGTCTTGGCTGCTGTCTCAAAG